>Ga0126342_10004018_pt1 | contig 24764 bp, 17 predicted proteins | sample Cyp1metagenome_FD_92528 | JGI IMG/M metagenome (GOLD analysis project Ga0126342, IMG submission 92528) | Coral microbial communities from Lord Howe Island, Old Settlement Bay, Australia - Cyphastrea 1 metagenome | ecosystem: Host-associated > Invertebrates > Cnidaria > Coral ...
ACACACAAACTCACCCACCATCACCCCTCCATCACTCTCATACTTCCTCTTCCCTTGTTGCTTTTCTATGCTCAGTCTAAGTCTGGTGAAGTTGTTAACATGTGGGGTTATCCGTTATCCGGTCCTATATTTTTTGCGCACATTTCTTCGGCCACAGCATTTGGCTGAGGGCTAGGGAGCATTAGGGGACTTAAAGCACTCCCAAGTGTGACTGCGCCGGCACTCGCAAAGCCATGGCACGCTAGTGCAATGCTCCCTAGCCCTCAGCCAAATGCTGTGGCCGAAGAAATCTGCGAAAAAAAAACAGTTCACAGGCTGAAAAGTTTTTTCCCCTCGGAACCTGATAGAAGCATTGCAACTGCGACAAACCAACCAGAAAAAAACCATCGTCCACGCCAAAAGCAAGCCAAGGCATCACCACCTCGGGGGAATTTGCTAAGTCTACCTCGCACCTCGGCTGACCTCGCAAGAAAAAAATTGCAGAAAATGTGACAAATTCCAAGAAGAAATTCCATCCTAGAAGAGAAAACAGGATATATCTCCACTTTGAAGCGTTTCATAAAATGCAAAATTACAGTGGATAAGTTCAGGTCATGTACTTCTCATACACAATAGTTATTTTTTGTTTTTGTGTGGCAAATATCATGAAAATTGGAAATATATTGTTTTGGGGCCTGGGGATACACTACTGCCATGTTTCTATATGATTGTGGTACAACACCACATTTTTTGAAAGAAATGAGTCGTCTTTGAAACACAACCTTAATTCATCTACAAGGCCCATTTCAGTTGGAAAAGTAAGGAAACTCCCCGGTGTTTTCAATCAGGTTGTGGATATGTTCAATAGATTGGTTACCCTTGATGCAGTGCCACCAGTATATTCAAGCAAAATCCATCGCGGAACCTGATGCTACAGTATATTTTCTTTGTAGCCAGGTGGTATCACACCAATGCCCTGCCATGGTGCAGTCTGTCACCGTCAAAGTTATATGCTAGTCAATAGTGGAAGTATATATATATAATGTTTAATTGAAATTATAGTCTAATTAATAGTGGAAGTACGTATAATGCTGAATGAGTTTGAGCTGCGCAGCGCAGCAGTTGACGAAAGAAAATGCAACACATTGAGCTAAAGGCAAAATTTCAAACAATATCAGGCAATGCAGATTGTTTTTTTTCACTTGCTTTCACTGCCCAAAGAGAAATATGTATATCATATAGTCAATTAAGTTGTGTGCCTGTGCTACATTCCCAGCAAACAATGCTTTGAAGAAATGAAGGTCTTCAAAGAAGTGCAATTTTCCGTACAAAGCATCCACTTCAACCAAACAAATGGTGTCATTTATAAGCTGGTGGTTGCTTTTGAGCTAGTCAAATGCTTTTTCAGGAAGATTTTTTTTGTGAAGGTTGGATTCTTTTTTTGAAAACGATATGTGTTATCTACAATGTGTATTGCGTTCTAAAGTGCAGTATTCCTGTCTTCTCCCTTTATCATGGTAACATTCCTTCAGGCAAATGCTGTTTTCTTCAAAGATTGAATCTTTAACTTAAAGTTGCAATCGTATTTAAACAGTTTTGTTTAAACAACAGAAACCATATTGTGTCAAAATATGCAGGGTGTGCTTTAAAGATGTAACATTCCTCTCAAAGAAGCTCAGCTGGCCTTTATGTTCGAAAGTAGCACCATTTCTTTAAACAAATGTAACACTCCTTTCAAAGAACTCCAGCTGCGCTCTACTGGAACAGGAACACCAACATAACTTGACATCCCCAAAGGCTTCACACCTGAAAAGGAAAATTGCACATGCCCAAGAAATACGGCGCATGTTTAGCATACAATATGTATTTTTAGATAATGACTTGACAAGAATGCCTTGGGGGCAAGATGAATCAGATTTGGTTTGGATTAATCTGGATTACTCCTAAGGAATCAAAAACCAAAGAAAAAAACAAAGAAGCAAAACAAACAAAAACAAAGAAACCGAAAGAAAAACAAACATGTTTTCCAGACTAGTCTGAACATGCCTAGATCCAAGTAGTTCCCAAAACATTGTTTTTTGTTTTTTATGTGTCTTGTTTTGCTTTGTTTTTTTGTTTCTTTGGTCTGTGTGGTTTTTATTTCGGGTGGTTAACCACACAATTTTAGCTCTTATTTTCCACTAGAAAAGGCATCTGGTATCTACAGCAAAAGGCCAATATTGCTTAGACAACGTACCCTCTGGTTATTTAACATAGCCATGGTATAGATGGCCCATAGAAATAGATGGTTTACCTATTAAAAATGGTGATTTTCCATGGCTATGTTAAATAACCAGAGGGTAATATATTTGGGGGAAAAAACTTTTGCGCGCCCACAACAAGCCTGTCTGAAATAATATAGCAGGGAGATATAATTAATATAGTAAACCATTACAACATTACAATCCAGTTCTAAGATGTAATCACGAAAGTAAAATGATTCATATTTAATAACATCTAAAAACTATAATCCAGTTATAACCATGATGTCTAATCACTAGTATATACTAGTATATATCATTATTGTTTTATGATAATTTATATAATTATTAGCTACTATTCATTTGCCCATTCATAGCCCTTATTAGCCATTAACGGGTTATATCACCATCTCCCATGATATAATGTCTACTTCTAATAGCTGGTAAATAGATGTTCACCCCACTTCTATTGATAGTAAAAAAAACTAGTATTCAACCATTATATGTAACCATTATATAATTTTAGCCATTATATCACCATTAACCATTATTAACTATTATTTCTAACCTATAACGAACAAAAACCATGGACTAATGGACTAATGGACTAATGGACTAATGGACTAATGGACTATTAATACTAACAAACTAGACGATTAGCCATAAACCATTAGAACTGGACTATTAACCATTAATCCCATCCCCCTAATATTAAACACCCCATAAATGGTCCCAATTTTGTGGAAATTCCCAACATCCACCATGGTTTCGTTTAGAGGGTGTTTAATATTGACCATCATTTATAACAATTCACCACTAACATCCATTAACCATTAAAACTGGACTATTAACCATTAACCATCATATAACCATTATATAACCATCATATAACCATATTATAATCATATAACCATGGTTTTGTTTAGGGGCTGTTTAATATGAACGAGGGAAGGGATTGCTGGGTGTATGATATTAATCATTACCACCCATTATTATAATCATAATATCATATCACCCATTGATCACTAGTGATATGAGGCCAATGATTAACAATCATATAACCATTATATAACCATTGAAACCACACCAAAAAATGATAAATTTCACGAGCTCCTGGGATTTTTGGTTTTCTACGGCATGTTGGATGTCAATATCAAACTGCAATTCTCGGTGGAGTCTACGCGCATTTTGACATCGACTTCCAATATTCCGTCAAAATCCAAAAATCCCAGGAGCTCGTGAACTTTATCATTTTTTGATGGGGTTTATGATGGTTATACAATGGTTATATGATGGCTAATCATTGGCTTACCCTCTGGTAGACTAACATAACTATGGAAAATCACAAATTTTAATGGGAAAACTCACTATTTCAATGGCCATTTTCAATGGCAAACTGTTAGTTTACCAGATGGTAAATCCCATTGAATTACCAGTCAATCCCACTAAATCCCATTTTTAACCACCATTGAACCACCATTACACCACCATTTTCTTTGTGACTTATATCATATATCCATGGTATTTACCAGAGGGTATCCATACCCATAGGATCCATGTATGGTATATATGCTAACATTGGGGGTATATTGATGGTAAATGTTACCATATATAGCATACATGGATCCTTTGGGATATGATGGTTTATCATTGCCTTAATATCACTAGTGATCAATGGGTGATATGATATTATAATAGTGAATCCGATAGAAATCCCCATTCCAATGGTTATTATGATGGCTATATGATGGTTAATCATTAAACAGCCCCTAAACGAAACCATGGTTATATGATTATAATATGGTTATATGATGGTTATATAATGGTTATATGATGATTATATAATGGCTATATGATGGTTATATAATGGCTATATGATGGTGAATCATTGGCTTACCCTCTGGTAAACTAACATAACTATGGAAAATCACTATTTTTAATAGGTAAACCTCTACAAATGGGCCATTTCCCATGGCTATGTTAAATGTAAATGTTACGAACGGGGGCCTCACATTGTAAGAATGGGGTATAAGATGGTATAAGACTATGCATATATATATTATACCATATTATACCATATATAATGGTTATAATTATCATGGTATTGCCTTTAAATCACTAGTGATCCCAACCAAAATCCCTCCGACCACTCGGCCCCGCACCGAGCTCTCCAGCTGTTCCGTCACCAGCTCCAGCGCTTCGTGCAGCTCATCCGTCTGGTGGTGGAAGGCGCTTCACCGGGGCGCCGGGGCAAACATGGGGAAAACACATGGAAAACATGGGCAAAACGTGAGAAAATCATAGAAAATCTAGGGAAAAGATAGGAACATGTATGGAACACAAACGGAAAACATCGGAAAACGTACGGAAAACATATGGAAAACTGAGGATTTACGATGTCCAATCCCCCAGTTTAAGAAACTCCAAAAATGGAAAACACATACAGTAATTGAGCATGATTTAAGGTGACTTTGAGAATATCGAGTGAAGTAAATTGAACAAATGCATGAAGTGACCCTGACTAGTGTAAATATGAACAAGAATCAAACTGAACTATATATATATAATGATATTTCAGCAGCAAAATGGCGTTGAAACCCAATCAAATTGTCGAGATTTAACTGGCACCACAGAAAAGATGTTCCGTTTTTTTTTGCAAGCAAAAATCAGGGATTCAAACGATTTGCAGAACGACAATTGCTAAGAATGAAACTTCAACAACTGAAATGATCTTCCTTTGGACTTCCAAGATGTTTCGTTGCCATGGCATTGACCCGGCAAGATTACACAGATGGTACCAACCACTTACCCATATGCTCCATGTATGGAATATTTACCACCATTTACCCCATAAATGGCCCAAATGTAGGTAAATATACCATACATGGAGCATATGGGTTATGAATCCTATATTATCCTGTGTGGATGGAAAAATCATAGCAAGTTCTTGAGATCTACTCTTTTGATGATACTTCCCTGGTAGAAGCCATTTTTCGGGAGCCACGCGCCAAAACTTACCACCCAAGGCAGTGAAAACAAAGACAATGCTTGTCATGCAAATCATGTGGATAGTGTTGTTTTGAAGTGCCCCGGTATTGAATAACAAGAGTATGGTGATGCTGCTGCTGATGATGGTACTTCCAGTCTGCTACAGCCCTGTTTGGGTATGGGCGGCAAGTGTTAAGACCCAAGGGACATCCAGGGACCACAGATGTTGGCTATATATATATTATATTATTGTTAGCTATATAGATATACATATAATTTAATATATCCCATCATGTCTCACAAAATTGCAATATATACGTGTATATATATATATGTGTGTGTGTTTAGTACGTGTACATATATTTGTACGTATATGTTATATGTATGCATAGATATACGGAAACATATCTTGTTACTACATACGATATGATTGTACAATATACACACTATATATATGTACATACTACTTTGTCATATATCAAATGTAAATCATAAACTAATATGTATAAACATAAATCATGTTTTTCAATCATATATCAAATGTAAATCATAAATAGTATAAATATTCTCAACATTCTCAAGAAGACATGTATAAAAATAGCATACAATGTGAGGCCCCCCAGTGATGTTAATTGGTTTAGATTCGCCCCAGTAACTAGTTCGTTATTTGCGATTTATTTGCGTACCATAAACCAGCGTGACATTGGAGTTTTTTGCAACAACTGAACGCTATCGACTGGGGGCCTCACATTGTAATGGTTTTAACATGTTTTAAGCATCAAACTATGTCAATCTATGGAAATCATTGACAAATGATGGATTACAGTAGTTCGGTTATATAATTAATGGTTAATCATCGCCAAAATATCACTAGTGATCCCAACAAAAATCCATCCTCAACATTCTCAAGAAGACATGTAAAAAAATAGCATAGAAGATCCCCCAAAAAAAACCAGGGCACCTCCAGTCCGAAGCGTTGCTTCAACGCCGCACTCCAGGCCTTTTTTTAGAGCCGATACATGGACGGTCGAATGGTGCGAATAAAAAAAGATGGGAAATCCATAGGAATTTTCATGGGAATTCCATGGGAAATCCAGGGAATTCCTATGGGAAAATGGTGATAGAAATTTGAAAATCATGGGGAAATATGATAAATTATTCGGAAATGCCCTTCAACATGGAGGTCTTTTTATGGGAAAATCATCTGAAAAAATAGGGATTTTCCAGGAAATCCTCATGGGAGAAAACTCTTCACCATAGTTTTTCGATGCAACAAATCCTCTACCGGGTGACCACGGGGTCTCGAAACCCAACGTTCATGTTTCATTTGTTTCGGATCAAATGAGGTCAAACAGAAATAGCCAGATGACTGCGGTAGCAATGATGGCGGAATAGATATCTAATTATCATAAAGATTATCTAATTACAGTATAAACTGCCTAAAAATAGTTATCATTACTTATCATTATTATATCTATTATAATTAATTATCTAATTATCTAACACATATCTATGATGGTATCATGTATATATATATATATATACACGGATATAAGTATATCTATATCCATTCAATGGCCATGCAACAGGAACCTAAATCGGAGGTACTGTACCTACCTTTTTTTTAAGGCCTATTTTTTAGGGCTAAATTTCAGGGGATATAGCCCCAAGTTCTATGGCCTTATATGGTACTAACGTACCTCCATTTTAGGATCCTGGAGATCTCCCATTGAGAAACTGCCTAAAAATAATCTTCAAAGGCCCATGATAAGTCAAAACTGGCATCTAATCATCATCAGTTGATGCGCATGACGATCCATGATACTATACAGACTATACAGATATAGCCGCATAGATCACAGTTCGACCCTACGGGCCCTAGTGAATCTAAGGGTCACAGGGGCTGTGAAATCTGTGAAGACATGTCAAGGTTTACTTTCGTGGGGATGCGATCGGCCAAGCAAGACCTACCCTCTGGTAAACATACAAAAAGCTATTGAAAATGGCCATAGAAATAGTGGAGTTTCCCATGAAAAATGGTGATTTTCCATAGGTATGTAACAGTTTACCAGAGGGTAACCTTGACTTGATGTGAACTGTGGTTTGATTTCATTTCTCCACGGAAATCCATACCAAAATATCCAAACATGTTCTGTTGTTGGTGATATTTGGTTTTGACTCAGGACCCCTTGATTGTTGCCGTTGTTGATGTTCCCAGAAATTGGAATTGAACAAAGCTAGAGCAGTAGTAGCGGTGAAAGTACGTACTCATTCTACCATATCTGTTTTCCTACTGTGATATCAAAAAAACATGAATATAAATCAGTATGTTCATGTATTTTCCTCATTCAAATACTGTTACAGTGAGAGTAGGTTGGATGATCCGCGACCAAACCTGGTTGGTGGTATACCTACCCCTCAGAAAAATATGACTTCGTCAGTTGGGATCTGTTTATTCCCAACTGAATGGAACGTCATAAAATTCATGTTCCAAACATTTCCAAACCACCAACCAGATACCCTCTGGTAAACTAACATAACCATGGAAAATCACCATCTTTAATAGGTAAATCAACTATGAATGGGCCATTTTCAATAGCTATGTTAAATTACCAGAGGGTAAACCATTAATAAATCTCCCCCGTTCCTTGGGATGATGCCCAAAACTATTTGCCTCGTGGACGTTGCAAAAGTTATTGTCCGTCACATCCCCGAAAAAATGATGTGACCAAGATTCGATTCCCATGATATTGAAACTACAATACCATGATTATTGATGATTCCCATATTCTGAAAATTATTCTGAACATTCAGCAGCATTTTTGCGAGTGAACTTAACCCATGATGTTTTTTTTCAACGTGTGAAAAGCCCATGACTGGTTGGTGGTATACCTACCCCTCTGAAAAATATGAGTTCGTCAGACGGGATTATTATTCCCAATATATGGAAAGTCATAAAATTCATGTTCCAGTCACCACCCCTCTGGTTATTTAACATAGCGAACTGGAAAATGGCCGGTTTACAGATGATTTTCCCAGCTAGAAACCAAATACCCTCTGGTAGACTAACAGTTCACTATGGAAAATCGCCAATTTTCATGGGAAATCTCACTATTTCAATGGCCATTTTCAATAGCAAACTGTTAGTTTACCAGAGGGTAAATCCCATTAAATTACCAGTCAATCCCACTAAATCCCATATTTTTAACCACCATTAAACCACCATTTTTAACCACCATTTTCTTTGTGACTTATATCATATATCCATGGTATTTACCAAATGATTACATCCCATTTAATCACCATAAATTACCATAAATCACCATTAAAATCCATTAAATCACCATAACCAGAAGGTAAAATCCATTAAAATCCATTAAATGATGTTTGATGCTTGACTTTGATGCTTCACCCCCCAAGGTGAACCTGCCACGTCGCACGTTCACCCACCGAGCTCCCTGACCGACCGCTGGTGTTGTCGCAAGGTGTCCGCCATGCGGCGTAAAGCCTGACGCCAGCTTTACGCCAGGGGTCAGGGGCATGGTGAAATGGAACACTTCGATATAGATAATGTGGGTTAATGTATGGACATGTTTGATCTATAAATGTCATATCTATATAGAATTTACCCATCTGGTTATGACTAAACCGTTTCCGAAGTGAAAAATCGCAATGTTTGATAGGTAAAGGTCCTCTTCATCATTTATAAATATGGGATTCTCCATTGCTATGTTAAATAATCAGAGGGAAACTGGTTAGTAGTTGTGTGAGTATCACCACCGAGTATGTATGTATATATATATATATGAACCACCTAAAAAGATAGACAATTCATTCATCACTATTTTAGATAGGATTGTACTGTTCTATCTTTCTTTGGGGTGGTACTATGATGATAATTGTATATAATAATTGTATATAACTGTGATATTTACTGGGATAAGCCCCGGAATCTGGGACGATATCCTGTCAAACATGGGAAGATTTTACTATCTTTCTTCCATGTTCAATGTTCTTTGGCAATTGCCACATGTGGTTTGTGGATTTGTGATGAGTTTTTTTTTCTGCAGACTGCAGACTGCACTTTTGGAAGCATCAGGTAAAATTCTCATGTTTTCAATCGCGAGCCTTGTCTTGATTCTGAAGAAGTCTTCCGTGCTGTTCCATGGCTTTGTCTATGGGTGGAAAGGTATGTAAAGTGTTAGTCCTCCAGGACGCATAGAGACAGAAAACATTGCCAAGATTTACGATGGTAATGATTTTTTCTTACCAACATTCGCGGTCGAAGCTGAGGAAGAAAAGATCACCTGAAAGTTCTGGATCATCCAGCAGACCGGGCATTTTTTGAACGCAATCCACATTCGTGTGAAGTCCTCCGGTGGCAAGCATCCATTTTCCTGCGTTGTTCGACACTGTTTGGAAATGTCTGGGGCAACTAAAAGTGTCACTCGCGCTATGCTCGCTCTCGTGCTGGCAGGTGCAGGCTGGCACACATCAGTTTCTGAGTCAATTCCATCTCTACGCAAGGTATCAATTTCAAGTGGAAGGTGTTCATCCTCAGAATATGCAGCGGGGGATGACGATGATCCAGAGCTTCAAGCAGGGTATTAGGGTTTTAGGGTTCAGGATGGCTTCTGCATTGACGCACAGGTCCCCTACCTAAGCTCTTGAGGAATGCCAGAATGACACACTATTGACAGTGCCATCAGAGTGCCTCGGGCAAATTGAGGAGGTGTTTGTCAGTTGCATTGCTTGGACGTGGTGAAGGAACCCAAAGAAAATAGAGAATATTCCCTGTAGATTCGCCAGGTAGTGGATTTCCCATTGAGAAAACAACCATAACCATCTTCAGCAAATCCAGATTTACTGTATGGAGGTTTCCTGAAATAGGGCTACCCATGGGTACCCCTAGTTATCATCCATTTATAGCTGTGATTTTCCATGAAAAAGTCACCATCCAGCGAGCTTGGGGTAGCCCTTTGGTGGACTTTCTGGCAACGAACTTCTGTCAGATTCCCAGATTGACTGCTAGAAATTTTCTTACTGCTTATTTATAATGGTTATCTGGTTGGTGGTTTCAACCCCTCTGAAAAATATTAGTCAGTTGGGATGATTATCCCATATAAATAAAAAATGTTCCAAACCACCAATCAGTTATTTTCATAATATCCACAACTTATCATGGCCTATTATATTAACTATATTAAAATATAATATATTGTAATATAATATAATATAATATAATATAATATAATACAATACAATACAATTATTATTTACTTACTGGTGCGTTTGACGTAGGGAATGGATGGGTTGCTGCGGGTTGCTGGGATCATTATTGATAGTTTGCCAGTGGATCATTCCCTCATTCCCTACGTTTAGCACAAGTAAGTTACAAACAGCAGACCAGTTCTTCCTGGATCAATCAGAATGGCTAAAAACTTGGATTTGCGATTCAGATGACCCGAAAAAAACATAATCTCTGGTTGGTGGTTTCAACCCATCTGAAAAATATGAAAGTCAATGGGAAGGATGATATCCCATATATTATGGAAAATAAAAAATGTTCAGATTCCTTACTCGATACCCCAAATGGTGGATTTCCCATTGGGAAACCATAAAACACACCTTCAGCAAACCCAGGTTTAACCTCATGAAACAAAGTCGGTGCAACCTGTAACCATTTTGATATGTTCCCCACATATCCGCCATGTTTCATCATAATCTCTGTTTCAAAGAAAATCAAAGAAACACGTTGTGTGAATAGCCTCATATTCACCTCTCCCTGTTTGCGATCCAATTAAAACCATCAACGCGTTTTCCACATCACAACTAGTTACATTGCCATGCTATCCCCAGCCACCAGGGGTGTGGCACTGCCCACTGCCACCCTTGGCACCTCACATCGCTTCCTTGCGCCCGCAGCAGCATGGAAGGTGGTGCAAACTGATGCCACCTTCGAAATGGCAGACAGCAGAACTAGTGATGGCTACAACTGGAAAAATCCCACATTTACCCTCTGGTAAACTAACATAACTATGGAAAATCACCATTTCTAATGGGTAAATCCACTATAAATTGCCATTTTCAATAGCTTTTTGTATGTTTACCAGAGGGTATCCCAAACATCTCCAAAGAAAACGACGAAAGTCGCCCCAAGTTCTCCCATAGCTTGGTGAAAATTCACGTCTCGGCAGTTTTTTTTGGCCACCGGCCACCATAAAGAAACAAACTGAGGAAATGGCACAGGATGAGGACAGTTTGATATTTAGATATCTTTAGATTCTTGGATTCTTGGATTTGATATTTAGACAGAGGATGAAATATTTAGATTCTTGGATTTGCATGGATTTGCCAACCATTTACAGAACCATATCAAATACCCTCTGGTTATGACTAACATAGCCATGGTTTTTCGATGGCCCTAATCGAAATAGATGGTTTACCGTTCTTAATAGCATGGTGATTTTCCATGGCTATGTTAAATAACCAGATGGTATACAAAACCATAAGCCAACCATAACCATATAGACTTTCTTGTCTAAAAAACTAGTCTGAAACCGCAATGATTCCAACCGCGCACTGAAATCCAACATCTTCAACTCAAATCAATGGCCATGCAACAGGAACCGATTGATTGGAGGTAACTACCATATATAAGGCCTATATAAGGCCTATGTAAGGGAATATCCCCACAAAATATGGCCTTATATGGTGCAGTACCTCCATTTTAGGATCTTGGAATTCCCATTGATCAAACAAAAATACCTATCACAAAAGGCTCAAAAATCCAACAGTGTATCATCACTTTTGCTATTTTTTATGTCCATTTGGGGCAAATCACCTTCCGCGAAACCATTAATGTTTGGTAAACCCTAGGGAAAAATGACTCAATCTGAATGGATATTGTATAGATTAAGAATTCAAGATGGATAACTATGGTGATTAATTATATATATATAAATATTATCTATCTATCTATCTATATATATATATCAACAAGTGATGTATATTAAAATATCCGATGTATATCCTATTAGTAAAACACACACAATATGTGGATATAAATATATAATATATGCTTTGGAGGTATTTGCTTGGAGCCGCTGCCCGGCTCCACCCAGTCCACCCAGTTTCCAGGGAAAATCTGGATGGTGACAACTCCTTTTTTCCCATAGAAAACATAGAAAAAACCATGGCAAAAACCATGGTTTGCATACAGAACTCATCTTAAAACTCACCCCCATACTGTGGATGGTTGCGAAATCGTGCACAAAAAGGCAAGGATGATTGAAACCCCATAAAATCATGGGATAAATAAACCACCGCTTTCAACTGGTGCAGGATTTCGCAACCATTCACAGTGTGACACCAAAAACACATTAAACGCACGTAAATATTGGGGAATTGCTAAACATTTTGCAGCGTTCCAAGATCAACATGACCAATCCGCTAATCCAGAACCATATAGAAATAACCATGTCCCATCGCCAGGTTAATCAAACATGGCAAGCTGGAAAATCCCGCCATTCAGTTCGATGTTGTTCCCAGCTATAAACCTCCATTTCTAGTGGATTTTCCCATATGTTCCTGTGATTTTCAAATATGTTTATTGGGGGTTTCCCATTGCCACGTTTGATCAGTACAGTACCTCATCAGATATCTCAGCCGCCGCATCGGGAAGAAAGCACAATCTGCCCAAATGATTTGCAGTTGATCCTAATCTTAAAACCGCGAACGGAATTCTAACGATTGGCAATGAACTAAGTATATATATATATTATATATTATATATAACTATATTATATATAATTATATTATGTATGTAATTATATATATATATATGTATAAAAGTAATTATATATATGTATATATATATATATCTATTATATTATATAAATATAGTTCTATTGTATTATATATATACGTATTATATAATATGTATTTATATATAATATTATATATAATATGACAAACCCAAAATACTAAGAGATGACGGCTTCTCAGCTGAGGACGGCCGTGAGGTCTGCCGCCTTCCAACCAGTCATCAGGAACATCCAGCTCATGCATACGGTCAGGATGCATCGATTGATAGTGTTGGAATTGGGACCGCAAAGTGCCAGCAATTGATTTGCCGCATCTGTTGCATGGCACCCTGTCTGGTCGGCTTGGCGCTGTGCTGGCTCCAAACCAACTGCCCCAGAGCTGGAAAGACCCAACCAATTGGACGTGGCCAAGGGCCAAGTACCATCAGTTCAACGCTATAATTTCAAACTGGGCCCCCAAATTGGACGGGTAAAAGAATGACAATTCTGCAACAAATTCATGACCAGCTTGGGTGTGTATCTCATGATAATATCAGATATATCAAGATACCTTTCAAGATGTCCCAAACTTTGCAGGTGTATAAATGTGCACTTAGATGTCCACATTTTTGGAAGCTAGATCCCCCTTTTTTTAAATCATCGAATCCACCTAACTTGTTCCCGATCTGATCACACTCTGCTGGCACCTCGAGCTCTTCAGCAGATGGTGGCTTCACTAAAGCCTCGCGAAGCAAAAGGGCTGATTCAAAAATGGGTAAGTTTCGCCAGAAGGAACAGTAATTTGTGTCATTTCAGCTCAAAAAAAATGATTTTACAAAAAGCACTTCTGTTACCTTCTGTTCACTCTCAAAACATGTGTTTTTATTGTACACACCTGGGGTGAATTCTATGTTAAGAGTGATGATGCTTATCTAACATGTTACAAGTTACAACCCAGTTGAAGAGTGCATAAACGGATTTACTAACTGCACAGTGATTACCTTCTAGCGTGGCAATGCAAAATCATGGTTCTTCATGGGTGCTACCATCTGGAACCAGTGGAGTTTCAACTCTCAGGTTGGAATACCTCAGATTGAACAGTCTTCTAATTTGGTACACTACAGTAAAAAAAAGCGTGCCCACTTTGAGAAAAAAAAGATGGTGGTACAATTCCTGAATTTCCAGGTTGCTGGCAGAGTGGCCAGATTAATCCTGAATCTAGTTCCCTTTGAGCCACCATGAATCATCAACTAATGTCAACCCTGGATTAATAAACCCCTAGATTGTTTAATTGGGAGGGTACCATTTAAGTATCATATGAAATGACTATTGGAGGAGTACCCCCCCTAGTTAAGAAACCATGGTTTAGTCTCATCCGGGCTTGACATTACCTGTTGGGGATGGTTTATAAGGCGGATGGAAGTGAGAGATCCTTGGCTCCAAGGCCCAGGGGTCAATGGTGCCCTTGGATGTATCGCATCACTAACTAACCGGAAAGGTCCACGCTAATAGGATGGGGATAGGCAAACCCCTCGCGACGTGAGGTTTAATATAGAAGTTCATGATAATTTATCCGCATTCATCCATTTCCTTGGGTTTAATGTGGTAGACTCAAATATCGACAGAAATAGACTATCCCCCATTTTGACCCGAAACCATATCTATCCATTCAAAATCCGAGCTTTGTCCTTGGCTTCACATAGTTGGAGGATCATCCCTGGAAAATTGCAGATAACCCTCAGTCCCCATGACCCATCCAGTGGGGTTATCCCTTGTGGCTTAAAACCCCTTACTCACCAGTTCTTACAAGGCGGTGCCCCAGTTCGGAATCGCGATTGGTTGGTGCAAATAAGTCCAATGTCACTATGGTTTCTGTTGGTGATTTATCCAACTAGTTAATGGGATTATAACCCATTTACAACTTTAGGGGGTAAACCATCTATTTTTATGGGCCATCTATACCATCTATACCATGGCATCATAAAATCATATCATAAACCATGTTCAGACGCTGAAAAGGGGCACCACCAACCAGTCATATTATGGTACAATCACAATTTTTAATAGGTAAACGGTAAACCATCTATTTTCCTGGGCCATCTATACCATTATAACTTGGGGGGGCACCACCGGCACCACCGGCACCACCTTGTAAATGGCCCGATTCTCCACCGCCGGCGCCTGCGGAAACGTCACCGGCAGGCGCAGGTCCTTCGACAGAAAACTCTGCCGCCGCGCTGCAGGCGGGAGCCTAAGAGATGACAAAACGCTGCTGCCCGATGTGGGGGTTTCCTACAGAGATAAAGTAGGAGCCGGATAGGTTATAAATGGTTATAATGGAAAATCTCATTAAAGTGGAGGTGGTTTATCGAACATCTGATGAACATTTGGATGCTTTGGGGGTTACCCCTGTTTTAGGACCCCCCCTTCTTTTTGGCTGTCAAAACCTTCTCCCTCTTCTGTTCACATCAAAATAGTTGAAACTTATGGGAGTTGCCCAAGGAGAGTAGGGTCTCTGGGGGAGGTGAAAAATATCGCGAGTTTGGTCTCTGTTTCGTGCCACCAATATTTTCTCAGTCTACCTCTTTTGGCCCCCGTACTTTGCATTCTATCACGGAGCGTTGAGAAAAAAACACATGAAATGGGTAACTCCAAATTTTTTTTCGCAGCAATTCTTTGTGATGGTGCCATGGATCTGCGTGCTCGCACCTAGACTGTCTGGTTGGAAGCACAGGAGCAACATGAATATGAAGCTTTGATGCGTAGTACTTTGCGGAGCAGACGAAAGGCCATCTATGCGTTTCAAGTGTCTCTGTCTCTGTCCAAAGCTAATGTATCCAGCCCGTATGTTCGAGTAGGTACTACGATGGAGTGGAACACGTGTAGTTTGGATGGGTATGGCAATGTATGGCAATGTATGCATGGCAAGTTGCTGTTCCAAACCTGCTTGAGGCTTCGGTAGGCCACCCCATTCAACTACCGATCCCAAATACTTAACACTATTTGACTATTTGATGATGGGACTGAAATATCGTCAAAGAAGTGAATTTCTACTGGCTGTGTGGCTTTTTTGGTGGGAAATACAAAGTTCTCCGTTGTTCAATTTTGAACCAAATTTGCTACTGCTTCTAGAGTTTGGAAAATGGATTGCAGCTGTTGCGGGTTTCTTGCCATGAGCACCCTTGCCTGATCCCCCTTTGCGTTGTCCCCCTTTGCGCTGTCCCCCCTGGCAGCATCAATAGATGGAATTTATGATCTCGAGGTAAGTTCGGTGAGCACCGATTTTTCCCGAAATTAAAAGGGCGGTGTGTCACCAATCGCGTCGTCAAAGGCGGTTTGCCAATGGAAATCATGTGGGCCGAGTGTCCTGTGCGCCGGGCCCAATCCATGAAGCGCAAGAATGTTGCCAAGTTGACAAGTGCCTTTCCCGGATCTAAACCATATTGCGTTGCACTTAAAAAGGTGCGGCTCAACTGTTCCGTCATGCGATTTGTGCACCGGATCCCGTGTCCGGCGGGTTGGAACTCGGTTTGTAGAATCAGCGTTTTTTTGGGGCGAATAAGACTGAATAACCCCTTAAATATGGTACAATATGGTACAATACCTGGTACAATGGGTTTGATTCATCCCCTTTTCTTGGGTGAAACTTCAAGAATGGGGATTGATGTGTGAGACATGTTGCGGCCAAGAGCATATGCCATGATGGCTCTTGTCGAGCCCATCAATTACGACTCGCACTGGAGGCTACTGGAGGGTTAAGCACGCATTGTGGTCTACAGCAAAATCATCCCAATACTTTACCCAATAAGTTGTAGTGTCACCCATATGCTCCATGGTGCTGGAATATGAATCCCACCATTTACCCCATGTTTATGGCCCAGTTTTGTAGGTAAATATACCAGCACCATAGAGCATATGGGTCATGCAATATCGGAATATACCCTCTGGTAAATTAACATAGCTATGGAAAATCACCCATTTTATAGCTGGGAAAATCCACGATTTTTATGGTCATTTTCAATAGCAAACTGTTAAATTACCAGAGGATATCCATGACGTTTAAAAGTTTTACCCCAATCGATTCAAGGGGAATCCCAACACAGCTCCGTTCACTCCGTTCATCACTTCACCGGCAAGGAGCCCATCGTGACGCCGTGCCGACCATCTGTTAAAGGTTCGCCAATCGGTTTTTCGATGTCATGGGAAAGACTTACCCGGCCTGGTGAACATACAAAATGCTATTGAAAATGGTCATTTATAGTGAGTTTTCCCATTAAAAATGGTGATTTCCATAGCTATGTAAGTTTACCAGAGGGTAAATCTGGTTGGTGGTGCAATAACATGTGCAATAACCATCTTGAAAAATATGACTTCGTCAATGGCAAGGATTATCCCATTATGGAAAATAAAAGTCATGTTCCAAACCACCAACCAGTAGATGATCTCTTAACAATTCATGATAAGAGGTTCCGCAAGGAAGAACCACAAAGATGACAAGAAACGACTGATGTTTTGAACCATACCCTCTGGTAAACTAACATAACTATGGAAAATCACCATTTTTAATGGGTAAATTTTAAATCAACTATTTCTATGGGCCATTTTCAAAAGCTATGTTAACAAATTACCAGAGGGTAAATCCCATTACATCCCATGGAAAATAACCATACATTACCATTAAAATCACCATTAAAATCCATTGTAACACCATTAAATACCAGAGAGGGTATTTGATCTGGGAAAATCATAATATTTCACTAACCTGAATTAAGGCCATTTGGGGATGGCCTTACTACCAACTATGATTATAGTAAAGTCGCAGTGAGGTCGTTATAATTTACCCAGAGATATCCATCATATCCATCATATCCATTTTTAATACCATTGTAATACCATTTTTAATGGGTAAATCAACTATAAATGGGCCATTTTCAATAGCATATAGCTATGTTAGCTTACCAGAGGGTATTTGATGCGGCTTTCCGGGATCCCGGCTCCAGCCCTTTTTTTGCGTCAAGCCACGTCCGCGTGAAGTTCAGGAGTCGGCGCTGCTCCGGGCTTCGCAAGACCACCTGGGTGGGGCGATGGTGAAATTTTCGGGCTTCAATCATGTCCTTTTGGTACAAAGTGGGGCCCCCTAGATAGCTAAGTTGGTTTATAACTCCCATAACTATGGTTTATGGTACTTATAACTATACTTATTGGGGCTTATAACTAGGGGGCCCCACATTGTATCATCAAAGAAAAACCATGAAAAACCTGTTGTTAAAGTGGTTTGTTCAAACTCCTCTATTAATCAAGCAACCAATGGGAAAAGGACATCTATGGTGATCCCAAGTTGTCGATATGTGCAGTTCATCATGGCCCTTTTGTGCACCAAAATTTGGCGTCCAGAAAACCATGTCGATGTTTTGAACCATGTTTGCCTTTATTCGGGGATGCTGGGATGCCAATGATTCACCAGGTCAAAACACCAGGACGACCCATTTGCCGGAAGTAAGCTGCAATTCCCCACCGGTACTAGGTGATGCCTGCCAGTTGATGTTTGTTGGTTGAAAAACAAAACATGAACTATCTACCATAAGCATCCATAAGCCCTAGTTATGTTGTGCCCTCTGGTCATTTTAAAAAATCAGAAATCACCATAATTTTTCATAGGCACTCAAATCATCTATCTCATCCACTAAATGATCCATGGCTTCTCGCCAACTGACCTTCGGTGTCTCGTCCCCGTCGTCCCCGAATTTTCCCCGTCGAGCCGCGCTGGTGTAAGGATTCATGCTCGACGCTGGCATGAGGCTCAAGTCAAAGAAAGCACCTGCCTGGCGAAGTGGATCTGATGTTCCCCGTACAAGGTGGTGCCCCATAGTTAGCTAAGTTGGTTTATAACTCCCATAACTATGGTTTATGGCAGATATAACTATAGTTAATGGGGTTTATAAACCAACTTATAACTATGGGGCCCCACATTGTAGTTATCGTAGTTCGTTTTTTCTGGGCTAAATATAGCGAAAATCCAACTTATGCTGGTTATATAGTGGTTATAAGTTATACTACCATAGGCTATACCCATAAACATCATAACAACATATAACAACTCCCAAGAAGCGAAGTCTCCCCACCAAGATCACCAAGTGCCCACGATTCGTCACAACCGTGGTCTAACAATGGTAATTTTGATCTATTTTGATATGGCTGGCAATGGAAAATCTCAGCCATCAAACTAAATGGGGGATTTTCCGTTGCCATGTTAAATGATTGGACCGTACCTGAAAAATGCGAATGAAATAGGGAATGGCCACTTGAGTACTGGAGCATATCCCATCCACGGATGAGTGATAGGCCATGGCCACCCAATAAATATCAATAAATCATGGACGTCTCTTCCATCTTGTTTTGAGCTTTGGATGAATCGAAAGTCACCAACAAAACAAATAAAAAGGCCAAGTCCAGCGGTTCATGGCGAAAAAGATGTCAAAATTTCTCAAATCACTAGCTGTTTACTCTACTGAAATGTTCTGCCCATGAATATCCATGAAATTATATCTAAAAATATCTCCGATATTCTCCGATTCCTCCTGTCTCTTTTTGTTTTTTGTTCACATCCGTAGAGTGCGTTCCAATCTTTGGATCCGGTCGATCCGGTCTCATGAGGAACTCCCAATGACTTAGATGACTACCGGGTGGCGGTCATTTTCCATCGTCGGTTTTCTGCGAGTTGTGACTTGGGAAATTACATCATCTGAAATCTCCAAATAACAGGAAATGACTTGGGAAATGATTTCAAATGACATCTTTCTCATGTTTTTCTATAGTTTTCTGCTGGATGTACTGAAATCATCGGAAATCTTCCTGTTTGGGTGTGTTTGATGATGGGAAAAACGATGGAAAAAAAACAATTCCATCCACTGGTGTTATGACAATGTTCAGTATTCAACCTGCCATGTTCTGAGTATTGCCTCAGTCTCAGATCCACGCAAAACTCATATATCGTTCCTTAAATATATCTTAAATATATCCTTATTATAACACATATATGGTAACATTTGCCATCAATATACCCTCAATGCTAGCATATATACCAGCACCATGGATGATCCTATGGGCAATTACTTTTACAATCTCAAGTATATTCCCATTCTATCCTCATTCATTATTGGTTTCATAGCCATGGCAGATGTTTTTCGTGACAGCGTGTCTTCACCAACGCACTGCACATGTATTGTTGGTATAGACTTACAGATGCCCCCACTATACCCTCTGGTAAAACTGTTACATAACTATGGAAAGATCCACCATGTTATAGCTGGGAAAATCCACTATTTCTATGGCCATGTTCAATAGCTTTTTGTATCTTTACCAGAGGGTATCACCATTGCACCCCCATTACGGTTGCAGAATATCCTCTGGCGATCAAACATGGCAAATCCACGAACCCAACGGAAAAATCCTTGGAACTAAATGGGGTTCCATCGGAACGACGACGGGGAAAAATGAGCGTCAAATGATGTCCATGTCACGATTTCATGTTGATGGTTTGTTTGATATCCCCACTTTTTGTTTGCCATGAAAACTCTTAGAACTCCACATCCTGAGTGCAGACCAACACGTTGGCAGAATCCGGCCCTTGGCCTTCACAAAGGCAGCCTTGGAACCATCACTTTATAGTTATCATACCATTGATACCCCAATCATCATTTGGAGCATATGTAAATATTATATATATATGTGTATATATATAATATACCATTTTATACCAACTACATACCATATTATACCATATGTTGAACCATAAGATTATAAAATGAATATTTTAGACACCTGAACATATCATACCATAATCATACCACATCATAAATCATAATAAACCAAATGATTTCCATTTCACTATTTCATGTTGATGCCCGTAGATATCCCCACTATATTACCATAATAAACCACATATATACAATAGAGGTTCTTTCCCCCTGCCAGAAGATACTCAATAATTTTTGGAAATAGGCCCAGGACACTATTCGATATCCAACATTATACTGTTGGTGGTTTCAACGCTCTGAAAAATATTAGTCAGATTGGATCATCATCCCAACTATTGGGGAACATAAAAAAATGTTCCAAACCACCAACCAGTATGCATCATAAAATCACATCATAAACCACAAGGTGGTGCCCCAGTTCGGAATCGCTAAGTTGGTGCAAATAAGTCCAATAACTATGGTTTTTGCTCGTGATATATCGAACTAGTTAATGGGATTATAAGCCATTTATAACTTTAGAGGGCACCACCAACCAGTGATATTATGGTACAATCACCATTTTTAATAGATAAACCGGGTAAACCATCTATTTTCATGGGCCATCTATACCATGGCATCATAAAATCATATCATAAACCATGTTCAGACGCTGAAAAAAAAAAAGGCACCTGAAGATGGGCCTCCAAGGTATCGTTGCTGCCAGGTGCTTCCCCCAGCACCTAAAAATCCGCTGGATCGGCGGAGCATGGCGGAAGCACCCGGACACCGATATAGAACCAGCCAGAAACATACAATTTTTTAGGCCCCCAAGATATGTTTGTTGGTTTAACAAAAGCCCCAGTAACTAGTTCGTTATAAATACCATGAACCATAGTGACATTGGAGTTATTTGCACCAACTGAACGCTACAATGTGAGGCCCCCGTTCGATAGCTAAGTTGGTGCAAATAACTCCAATAACTATGGTTTATGGTATTTATAACTATAGTTATTGGGGCGAATTTAAACCAACTTATATCTTGGGGGCCTCACATTGCAGGGATTCCACAACATGTCACCAAGAATTTCAATGGCTGGTTGGTGGATGTTGGTGGTTGACCTACCCCTCGTTTCAACGATAGGTTTGTGAGTAACAGTTGGGATGATGATTCCCAACTGAATGGAAAAAAACATGTTCCAAACCACCAACCAGATTTCAATTGGGGATTTTTCAGTGATTTAACATGTTTTTTTTTTTGCGTTTTTAGCGTTTGAAAAACATCGGGATTTTTAGCCAAACAAGGATCAACAAAATTAGGATTTTTCCCTGAAAATTACGCAAAAATAGGGATCATGCCCAAATCAAAATATCCAAACAGAGCAGTTTCGAGGCCTCGACTCGTGGCCACAAGATGGGACTGGTACAATCCACTGGTACATGATCAGATTTGAAAAGTATATGTACATGGATGTAAATGGTACCATATACTGGCAAGTTGATAACATAAATATTTTTTTATTTTATGTACCTAACTTTTGGTTACTATCATTATTCAGGGTTTCAGGATGATTGGGGTACTATCAATCTTGGGGTGACAGACCTGAAACTCTGAAAAGTTCAGCTATGTTTGGATAGTTACCCCAATCCAATTCCCATCATTGCGACATGAGGTTGCGAGGTGAGGTCGCTATCCAGATTTTATCCCTACTATGTACCTATTGTATTCCGATTATCATCCCATCAAAAATTTAAACCCAATGAAAAAATCCATGAAATTCTCCATTTGTGTGTATCAATCTGGTACTGATACCCTCCGGTAAACGAACATAGTCAAGACACTGGCCATTTAGTTCGATGATATCAAGAAGGTGTTATTCCATAGCGAACTGTTATTTTACCAGAGGGTAGATAAAAACCCACATGACTGGGTGATATGTCGATATGACATACCCTCTGGTAAACATACAAAAAACCATGGAGAAATCACTATTTTTAGTGGGTAAATCCACTATAAATGGCCATTTTCAATAGCTTTTTGTATGTTTACCAGAGGGTACATGGAAACATCTTTTTCGCTCAAAATCAAAGGGTATACCGGACCCTCTATCACTGCCTGAAATCAACAAAAACGTACCTGTGAAGTGACTTGTTGATTTAGAATATCTATAATAATCCAGAAAGAATGGTGTAATGGTCTATGAGCATAGAATTCCAAATAAAAGTCTATATAATATTCTTATAATTATAGGTTATCAATGTAGAATAGAATATCTATGATAGATATAACAGATATCCATCATATCCATCATATCCATCATATCCATCATATCCATCATATCCATCATATCCATCATTAATAGATCATATACATCATAACACTTGGAGAATGATGGACATTCAGCTCTTGTGTTGCCAGAAAATGAAACCACTCGAGGTGGGGTACCGGTCATTTCAAATGACACTTGGGAGGCCAAGGGGGGTGAAATTCTGTGTAATGTGGGTAAAACAATATCATAAACGCACCTTGACCCCCTTTCATCACCATGAATTTATAGGTGATATAAACCATCATTCCCAGTCATGGCTGGTTTATTAGTGTTTATTATACCATCTGGTTATTTAACATAGCGAACTGGAAAATGGCCCATTTACAGATGATTTTCCCATCCATTAAAACCTCCCTATTAAATAAAACATCCCCTAAATCGCCATTTTTTTGGTGGTATAAACTGTAAACAATCAATTTTTTATGGGTGGTTTAATGGTTTATGAAATTGATTTACCTACATTATATCACTATTAATCACCATTAACCACTATTAATCCCCGGTATTAATCACTATTAACCACAACCATCAAAATATGGGTGGTTGTTTATTATTGATTTACCCACATTAATCCATTACCCTCTGGTAAACTAACATTGCTGTTTTTCAAATGGCCATAGAAATAGTTGATTTACCCATTGAACATGGTGATTTTCCACAGCTATGTTAAATTACAAGAGGGTATACCCCAGTTTCATAATGTCAACCCCGGACTAATAAACCATGGCTTCTTAACTAGGGGGGGTACTCCTCCAAGTGCCATTATCTGATACCTATATAAATGGTACCCTCCCAATTAAACAGCCGTTTGGGGTTTATTAATCCAGGGCTGACATTAGACCCATTTCAGCTGTTCTGCTGCTTAGACTTTCACCGGCGCTGGTGCGGAAGGCAAAGGGAGAGCCTCTGGCGGCGTTGGGCGAAGCGGCGAAGCTATGGCGATGGGCAGTTGGAAATGGTGATTTTATGTGGGATTTTATGGGATTTCATTGGATCCTACACTGGATTTTAGAGGATTTCACTGGATTTTCATGGGATATTAGAACTAACTCTAGAGGCCTCCCGAAATCACGAAATCACGAAGTTGACGCACATAACTTGGCTAACGTTTGGGTTGGGGGGATATAACATATTCATAGGGGGAGAAAAAAAAAACCAAGGAATATCACTGGCGGGCTTCACCTTGGGTTTTATTTTTTCGTGTGAGTATTCGATTGCATAGTGGGGGGAATGTTCTGTGGCTATGGTTTGTTCTCCATCGTATTTATTACTTAGTGTTAATTTAATGGTGATTAATAGTGGTTAATGGTGATTAATAGTGATTAATAGTGGTTAATGGCATCTACAGTGTTTTAGTCTTGCAACCCTAGCGTATGCTAATGTATTCTATTACATAGTAGGATGTAGTGGTGTAGATTTATGGTGGATATATGGGGTTTTCTACAAATGGGGTATTGCCAAATCGTCAGTAAAAATACAGTAGGCCATTCAGTATTGAAACCCGTATGGAACCCCCCATTTTGCGAAACATCCATATAACCACAGTTGATTGCAAGAGCTACCTACTACCAGTAGTACCGCACAAGGCGGTGGCGGAAGTTTCAGAATGGGAAACCTATAGGAGACGTTGGTTGTTGTGAATCACGGATGGCAGAGCGAATCCACTGATTGACCGAAAGGTGGTTGGAG
>Ga0126342_10004019_pt1 | contig 24762 bp, 22 predicted proteins | sample Cyp1metagenome_FD_92528 | JGI IMG/M metagenome (GOLD analysis project Ga0126342, IMG submission 92528) | Coral microbial communities from Lord Howe Island, Old Settlement Bay, Australia - Cyphastrea 1 metagenome | ecosystem: Host-associated > Invertebrates > Cnidaria > Coral ...
TAACATGCAATCTCCGACTTTTACATTTCGACAATGCGTGTGCTATTTGCGATCATCAGAAATGACTTCATTATTTGCATGCATTTCCGATTTGACCCTATTTATGCGCATGGATCCTCAGGGATAGTAACCTCTTAGTTTACCAGAGACTAAAATCTTGGTACCCTCAAGTTCACATCAAAATGGCTGGTATAGTTTTTTTGGCTCATCCATTCCAATGGCCCCCCCAGCTATTGACTCGTCCCCAAATGATCTTCATACTAATGATATCCCCTCAATACACCTATTGGTATTGTCTCATATCATAGGTTTTGCTCTCCATTCTTATTGCCTGAATTGTAATTATTCAGCAACCTGAAACCATTCGCCATTTTTGGCTGGTTTCCTTTACCATCATTTAAGCATATTAAGATCGTAGTCAATGTTAGTCCTCCTACGATTACTTACCTGTTCTCAAATCGCCAAGGTTCCCCCCAATGACCGGTCTATGTTTCATATCGTTTCATCATTTTCGTGGCCTTACCGTAGCTTGCCTTGCCCCACCTGCGCCAATGACAATGGCATCCGCTTCTTCAGGGAGATCTTGCTTCCGCAAGCCACGCCGCGTTGGATCCTCCGCGCTCTTTTAAGCCTCCCACCAGTTTTTCATGTTTAAACCGGTAAACCCAATAAACCTACCATGTGAGGATAGTCTATACATGTTTATACCTATGGGAAATATTGGGATACCACTGATACGGTAATATCTATGGGAAAATATTGGGGATGGGTTTAGTATTGCGTTTACCACCCAAATCCTCACCATAGCCATAGCCATCCATAGCCCCCTGTCCTCCACGGCTTTCGCCGGAGGAAAGGCCTTTGCGACTTTGCGCTTCCGTCGGAGCAGCAGCGCCAGCGACACAGCGGCAACCCCCGCGGCGGCAGCGACACACTGGGAGCGACAGGGCATGGCAACGAAAACAGGTGGAAATGGTGAAAAGAAACACAGAAAGTTGTGGAATTCCCCTATGAAAAGTAAGGAATTCCATGGATTTGTGTGGGATTCCCCCATTAAAAGTGAGGAAATCCCCATCGATTTGGATTTGTTTATTACGAGTTTACCATCAAAGAAACGCATAGACATACTATGAAACAATTGGAATCATCAAACAAATTTTGATTCGACCAGCAAAAACTGGGAGCTGCTCAGCAAAATTGGAATTTGATGAAATTTTATCGACAGAAATAGGGCTACTTACAATATCTTACAATGATATGATAGTGATTTAATCCAGGTCATATATCAAAGCAAAGAACGAAACAATTCTGAAATCACGAAGATTCCATCCGCAAAAATGGTATTAATAATATTAGGGGAGCACTTTGTTTGCTATCGGCTGGATGGTTGATGCGTAATGAACGCTTCGCCGAGCATGTTGCATGCACTTTGAACGCTCTAGATTTTCAAAGTATAAACTTCCTGGAGCAACAGTTTCATGCTGCTACCCTTGTAGAAGCCCTGATATGTAAACTTAAGCAGTGACAACTGTTTTTAAAGGCAGTGAATGAGAGGCCAGGTGAGTGATGTTCCCAAACCCTCTCGGTTTGGGACCTTCATCTGCCACATTCATAGCTATAGTTGATGTGGATAGCCCATTGCTTAGTTCCAATCATGTCAGTTTCTCATTTCAAATCCAGTGGAGTAGCTTCCAACAGATTCGGTTATTCCAACTCCCAGAACATAACTGGTTGGTGGTTTCAACCCCTAGGATTATCCCATATATTATGGACAATAAAAAATGTTTGAAACCACCAACCTAGTAACCGTTAGTAACCAGCATTCTCCTTTCCAACCCTTCTAAACAAATCAGAAAACGTTAACTATGTCCTACTGTAAATTTAATCCACTGCTTCATCACCATATTCCCTAGCACTGTGGCTTGATCCCATGGTGCATGATCCGATGGCCTTGAAAAAATCCTCAGCCGATTCTCGTTGATTTGTCCAAAAAAAAACGTTAACTTCAATGGGAATTCCAGGATCCTAAATTGGAGGTACGTAAACGTACCATAGTTTGGGCCATATTTTGGGGGGATATCCCCTGAAATTTAGGCCTGAAATATAGGCCAAACATATATGGGATTGGTACCTCCAATAATGGCTATGGTTCCATGGTTCACATCCACTTTTTGGGTGACATCTCCAAGAATTATTGGTCAATTTGGTCAATTTCACCGAAGTTTGATATATCATCAACCATTAACCATGGAACTATTGGTTAAACATCAGTTAAAACTAAGATCGGTAGTGGTTGCAACTACATAAATAGGAGCTATTGTGATAAACTATTGTAAACCCACAAAGTTAGATATATTGAGTGAAATATTGCGGAAATAAACCTACTCAGCTCGAACATGCTAAAAACTATGAGGCACCGCTCCCCCGAAGTCGTTGGTCTCACCCCCTTCGAACTTGTTTTACCGAGTCAAACACCACGCCGACTTAGGGGCGGACGCGACGTGGGGAGCCGGTAGCAGCTGAGCGCAGAAGGAATGGCAACGCACTGCACTTGCGAAGAATGGTTGATGAATGTGTAATGGTCAATGGTTAATGTTCGTATATGTATATACATTACATTGCATTCTTCAATCTACATATGAACATGGTGTGATATGTAATGTTGTAAATAGATATATGAATGTTTAATATGTGGTTAATTATTAACACACATAATGTAATTAATGTGTTTATATATAATTATAATAATAATAATCATCATAATAATAATAATAATTTTATACAGTACCATATCATATTGACCATCAACAAATGGGTTGATCTGCGACCTGGAAATATGTGGGGATTCTTGTTGGGAAATCACTTGTTACGGGGATGCTATAAAATGCTTCACTAGAATTTGCAATCCCATTGTGGAATTTGAGGATCCCCAATATATTGGGTATACCCCCCTCTGTCCATCAATTTGGCCTTGTGTGAAAACAGAGTCCCCTAGTAACTCCTAGTACTTTGTCAACGTTGTCCTTATTAGAATCATCACTGCATATTGTTGAGCGTCAATAGCCAACAGATCCAATAGAAACAATGGCAGTCATCAAACAAGAAACAGCTGGCAGATCTATTGACAAAGTTGGGAATCAATGTCGTATTTCAATCCTGCAGCTCTAATTTCAGTTGATCCGGTTTGGAGTGTGGTCAAGCACATGAAACAAAACGGTTCAACACTCGTCTCAACATATGAACCACAAAATCAGTGTGTCTCTCACCACTATCATTAATATTTCTCAGGTGCATTTCTCATGGATTATTCATGAACTATTCGAGATTTTATGCTAATCATAGTCATTATGAATTATTCATTCATGTCGAAGAAAAATGCGTCGTAAATCATTTACTTATTCAGAATAGTGTTGATCATACAAAAATCATTGTTCTTGTTTGCTCCAAAACACATCTTATGTCGCCTCCGGATTTCTCTGAACCCTGGCTATCAAGCGGGTAAGACCCTGGAAAACAGTTTTCTAGATTGGCTGTCCATGGTTTTAACCGATTTTTTCATTGCTTTTGGTTCCAGTCTTCCGTGGTTTTCATCAATTTGTCCATGGTCAGCATCCGGGTTTTATAGGATCACACTAAGCTCAAATCAACATTTAATATTAAAAGACACCACTAAATGAATATATATATATATGTATATATATATATGTATTTATATATGTATATATATATGTATATGTCTATATATATATGTATATGTATGGTAGCAGGCACTATATTAAAATCACACACACAGACACTTCTTGTCATGCCGATGATTCCTCCCACGCTGCAAGCGCTGCGATTGCGATGCACTGCAGATGGATTTCTTCACCTCTTGAAACGTCGAGGGCTTCTAAGTTCGGACGCAGCGGGAGAAGTTTTTGTTCGAAAAGTTTTCATGGAACTTTTGAAAAATATCGTGGGATTTCAATGCAAAATAAAACATGTAGGGGATTTAATTTTATCAGCTAGCCATGTTTGAGTACCGGAGGTATATTACATAATGGGATATGATCAGAAATCGGTGACACTCCCATGATACTTGAGAGCGCATCCCAGTTAGTACGTGGCTGATCACTCATATCGTAGTATGGCGTAGTATTCCATAGTATTCCATATATGACTGGGCTATAACATGGTTAGTACCCACTTAGCAACTGGGTGACCCTGAAAAATGATACATGAATGATTGGCATGACCCTTTCATATGTCTCGACCAAAAAAATGGTTTCACCCCCCAGAAAGACACGGAGACTTTTACTTCAATAAGACTTCAGACAAAATTACTGCGATTTGTAGGGTGCTTGTTCTTTTCTGCACCTTTAAACCTTTATGGCAAGTTGCCACCAACAAAAAGTTACCATTTTCAGAAACCCAAGCCGACGCACAGAAGACATGCCAGATTTGGTTTGCAAAACCCATCTACTACGATCATATATCCAACATAAACGTCCATAAAGCATGTTAATCCATGTTAATCCATATGAATCCCACTTACAAATCAACTTAGCTCATGACCTGCTGGTAGCACTGACCGTTTATCTATCATTTGAGCATCCCAAAATAATCCATTGTTCCACCAGATTAGCTCCCATTCTTCTGCCACTCTTGTTGGTTAAATCATGTTCAATTCCAATATGTACACAATGTGGGGCCCCCCAGTTATAAGTTGGTTTATAAACCCCCATAACTAGTTCGTTATAAGTACCATAAACCATAGTTATTGGAGTTATGTTCACCAACTGAACGCTATCTTGGGGGCCCCACATTGCACCCACCATAATATCATATAAATCACCATAAATCATGAAATCACCATGTTTCATAGTGAAATAATCTACAGTTATGGCCCAACTCACAGTTATAAAATGTTACGCACAGACCCCGTGGTTTGCCCTGACTGCAACATTGAGGATTCCCTGTGGTCGAACATGAGAAGAGAAATTGTAGAAAATACTGCGTATATGCTGTGTTTTCTGCTTTCGGATTCAGAGTTTTCAGGGTTTTAGGGTTTAGAGCTTTGGGGTTTTAGGGTATTTTGGTTTTAGGGTTTAGAATTCGTCGTCTGGTAAATACCAAAACACTGGCCCTGCGCAGGTTTTTGAGCATGTCGAAGGAGAATATTTGAACTCCATTGTAACCTTGCGGGCAAATCATAGGGCCGTGCCGAAATGTTATAAATGGGTTTATTTCATGATATATTACATTATAATACATTATAATACATTATATAACCTTAGTTACAGGAGTTATTTCATTCCATGGCCACAACTGTTAGTTGGGCCATTTTGTCATCCATCTAAAAATGGGGGTTTCTTTCACGTTCTTAAGCAACCAGCTATTGGGGTATCCCCATTCATGGAAACCCCCAAGAAAAAGGTTCAACTATGGTCAAATCACCATTTTCCCATGGTTTTCCTATGGTTTTCACATAGTTGCTTGGTTCCCACAACAGCTTCTTCGTAGAAACATGTCATTTCTCCACGCCTGGCCGCCCGACCTGATGGCCGCCGCGCGGCGAATTTTCAACGCGGTGACAGAAGCGCGAGCACGTCGTGATCCAGCGAAATCATCTGTGGGAAACCAATGAATATAGCATTGTCATGGATAATCCCATTGTAATCCATTTTCTATTTAAATATATATATATGTATATATATATATAGTGGATTATCCTATTGTATATATGTATCTGGTTAGTGGTTTCAACCCCTCTCAAAAATACTAGCCAGTTGGGATTATTGTTGTTGTTCGCAATATTTGGAAAATAAAACATGTTCCAAACCACCAACCAGATATACACTTATTTACGGTCAGGACGGAGGCGCTGCCTGGCGAAGTGGATTTTCACTGCGCATGGGAAATTGTCTTGTGATGTTTTTTGCATGTTGGTATGTCTGTGACATGGCAACTTGGCTGACGAGACTTGTTTCCAAAACCTTAAACCCTAAATCCAAAACCTTAAAACCTCTGACTTGAAACCCTGGGAAAGCCTTGAAAGCAAAATCGTATTAAAAGCGTGGTAAAAACAAATGAAACCCCAAAGAAACCCTAAAGAGTTGGTCCCATGATAAACCTCTGGGTGGCAACCCAGCCTGCAATTTTACATACAATGTGATGGAGATCCAAATATCATGGGAGTATATAAATCCATTTATGGATAAGTCTAAGTTTATTGATACCTTTCCATCCATCATCTGGGAGAAAGAATGATGGACCAAATAGATTGACAATACCCTCTGGTAAACTAACATAGCTATGGAAAATCACCATTTTTAATGGGAAAACTCACTATAAATGGCCATTTTCAATAGCTATGTTAGTTTACCAGAGGGTACCTTAATGGGAACCCCATCCGAATACAATCTTTGAAATCATCTGGATATGGGCTGTCTGAAAATAACGTATCCCAAAATCCCATGGTGGATCGCTATGCTGCCCTTAAAGGGCCATAAACTAGCTTTTACCACCATTCTTAAATATACACACAATATATCATAATATGATAATGTCTGGTAATAAATTGATTCTGATTATCTACAGCCAAGGACCTACATACAATCTACAAAATGTCGATGTCACAGCGGATACCACGAACAAAATTGATATGGGCGATTCACAACGATTCGCAGCAGTTGGATCAGGTGCTCCCGCCGCCGCGGGAGCCTACATCGGCTGCAAGATGCGCCATGATATCGCCAAGGAAGCCATGCTGTTGTCCAACAAATGTGTGTCATGTGGGTTTTAAAAAAGTAAACATTAACCACCATCCATAACCATTCACCACCATTAAATGAATCATCATCAACCATCATTAACCATCATGAACTATCATGAACCACCATTAATAACCATGAATGTGGGTAAAACAATGAACCATCCCCCAGTCATCTTCATTTTTATAGGTGGAATGTTTACCATTCCCAGTCATGGATGGTTTATGGCATTGTGTTTACCCACATGATGTTTTGTCTCACCCGAAATATACCGGTTTTTCATCAGAGACGGAAAAGTGACCGGTGACCATGAAGGGAAACCTCCAAAAAGATACCAAGTTCGGTCGGACACTCGACAATGAAAACATCATCCAACTACCCATCCTACCATCCTGGAAAGACTTACCTATCTTTTTGGGATTGGGATTACTATAATGATTATTGGGATTGCTATTACTATAATGATGGGATTACTATAATGATTACTATTTGGGATGACTATAATGATGGACATTTTAAGCGAAGTTTTTGCACAAGTCGAAACTCGACCGAAAAACGGCGCGTGCGTTGATTCGGGATTCTTTTCGAGGTGCGAGATCGCTAAGCAAAGCTCCAAATGATTCAGACCAATAAGCTCCAAATGGGGAGGATCTATTAGTACCATATGTTTGGCCTTATCAAATTGGTATCCTAACATCAACCAAAAATTGGTATCCCAGTAAAATCCTAACATATATAGTATCATATAGTATCCAAATTGATGTCCTTTTGGTAAAAATAGAGGGGCCTGTTTGGTATACCATCTATCATCATAGAAACCTGTTGCTGAAGGGGTTTCTTCAAACCCCTCTATTAATCAACCAACTAATGGGAAAAGGACATCTATGATTCAGATTTTATTATATCCTACAAAATCGACCAACCATCTGTTCGAAGTAGGACATGCGTATTATCAATGGCCATTTCAGGAACCGATTGATTGGAGGTACCTACCATATATAAGGCCTATTAGAATATCCCAGCAAAATATGGCACAAAATATGGTACAGTACCTCAGTACGTACCTCCATTTTAGGATCCCGGAATTCCCATTGATATTAGTGAAGGACATCATAAATTATGATCTATAGACGATATCACCTTCGTTAGATGTATATTATAAACCCAGCTAACTATGCTATCTATGATTAAACCCTACTTGATTTAGCTAGCTTGGAGGTCCCTTATTGTAGATACTCCCCAAATATTTTAATACAGAGTTTTGCAGACTTTCTGTTCTCTGATCTTCTTTCTTCTTCTCTTCTCTTCTCTGACTCTTCCCACCTCTGCTTTTTCATCTGTCCATATTGTCGGAAGTTTGACTTCTAAACTTCCTTCGAATATGTGATAATTCACGTTTCATCACTTTCCTTTTTTTGGAAGGGGATGACTATAAGATACTATAAGATACTATAAGATACTATAAGATACTGTAAGATACTATAAGATACTATAAGATACTATAAGATACTATAAAATACTGTAAGATACTATAAGAATACTATAAGAATACTATAAGAATACTATAACTATTCAGTATGGGACGCTTTGAAACTTCGATCCCCAGTTCGCAAAGAAAAAAAATGTGGTAGTTCAAGTTCGCCACCCGCAGTCCTTTGAAAGGCCTTTTTGAGAGGAAACTCCAAGTGCCTATGGGTCAAGAATGGGGGACCTATATGGACCCGAAGGACATTGTAATTTATTGATACTGTGGATGGTTGCGAAATCCTGCACCACTTGGGAACTATTAGGTATTTATGAAACACTGTAAATCATGAGAATGGGAAAACCCATCTACCAAGCGATACAGGATTTCGCAACCATCCACCGTATTTCTTGTAAACTATCCATTTTTGGGGGGTCAACAATTGATCTAATTTATGGTGCCATCAAATTCGGATCCGGGGCTACTGCCTCGGGATGAACTTTGGCGTGGGTTTTGGGTTTAGGCTCAGCAGGCAAAGTTGCATTTTTTGTTTGATGACATCAAACAATAGGATAGAGACCCTACACATCCATATGTGAACTACCCCAAATCTAGAATTGAAGATACTTTGAGTCCGCACTTTCCATTCACATGAATCACATGAATAAGTCTTTCCCAATTTTCCGTGTTCCATGGCTCACATCCACGGCGCAAGACAGGGATGAACCCTGCTTCTAAGGGCACCCCCCATGCGGCATGTTGCCGAGAAAAAGGTCCAGTGAGGAGACGGAAAAAAAGAAACACATCGGTGACACCCTCAGACTGATCCACAGATGTTGGTCACTTGTTTACATCATGGTACCCGGCCTGGTAAACGTTTACAAAACACGAACTGGAAAGATTCACCATGCTATTTTCATGGGAAAACTCACCAAATTTTTATGGCCATGGCTTCAATAGCAAACTGTAAACGTTTACCAGAGGGTAGTATGGCTGAATTATCAGAATTCACCAACCTGAAACAAGGAATTTGGGGATGATTCCCCTTTACTCACCATAATCTTTGGCGACGTCGTGGTGACGTCGCGATAATTTTAGCCACATGCCTTTGGTACCCAAATTTACCCCTTGGGGAAAAACGTGCATGGGTGGAACACTCTGACCAGTCAAGCTGTGTTGCATCTCATCTCCGTTCATTCAACAAAATCCATGCAGCAAAAATCTCTTACATATATATATATGATTACATATGTGTATATATATGTGTATATATAACTATATCTATCTATATAATGTAGTCTGCCTATGTGTTGGCTGATTTATCAAGTTCCCTTCTACTTAGCACCAAAAATAAACAACAAAACTCATCAACAGGTTCCCCTACCCTTCAGCAGCTGGTTTGAAATGCCATGGTGTACCCACTGGACCCTTCAGAATTTTGCCGTTGTTCGGCATTGATTGTCTCTGCTATGAAGTCACTAGGAGTTTGCAGACCATTTTGGGCGGGCCGGCAAACAGGCTCACAGCGGCGGTGCAGCGAAAAAAATCCAAGGCGATTTCACTGCGGAGTGATTTTTCCCACAGCTGGGTGGATTCATCTAATATCAATGGGAATTTCAGGATCCTAAAATGGAGGTACTGTACCATATAAGGCTATATTTTGTGGGGATTATTCCCTTACATAGGCCTTATATAGGCCTTATATATGGCAGGTACCTCCAATTTAGGATCCTGAAATTCCCATTGATTACATAATATATACCCTCTGGTTATTTAACATAGCTATGGAAAATGACCCATTTATAGATGATGTACCTATCAAAAATGGTGATTTTCCATAGCTATGTTAAATAACCAAAGGGTATATATATATATATATATACATTTATAGTGACCCCAAAAAGAACGAACCGTAACTCATCACAAATTTCGTAGGGTTTTTACAAACGTCTATCTTTTTGGCGGTGACTATAGCTAAATGGTAGTGTGACAAATCATGACAAACCAACAGTTTATTTTTTAGAACGGACGCGGTGGCAGGGGGAATGACATGTGCCTATAAAAACACTGCTGGTATGTTATTTCATGATCATGACAGTAAATATGTTCATGTTAAACTGATGATGATCATTGCAACTGCTAGTAGGTAGTACTGTGGTAAACCCAATGACAAACAATCCCTTTACCAGAAATAGGCTGTATATCTCAAAATTGGTGGTTTATTTCTGGGTGTTATCACATCACGCAAGATACAATCATGACTCTTCACAGTAGGAACCGAACCGCCACTTTCAGCATGGTTTCAATGATCCCAATTGTATCAGAAGATTGGTATGCTCACATTTCACCACAACACTTGGTTTCGTCCAACATAATAATACATAAAGCATCATAGCAAGTAGATAGTAGAGAAGGAAATAGGATGGTACACCTATGTAAAGGCAATGTAAATCATGTCTGGATATTTTTAGGGCTACCCCAGTTCTCCACTTTTCGGTCATACGTAGGTTGTACACCTATAGCTGCACCAGCCTCAAAGGCCGGTTTGGCCGCGTCCGCCTCGAGCGCATTTACCTGAAAGACAGGTGGCAGAGATATCAACTACTTATCTACCGAATGGATGTTTGTTGCTAGTTGATGTAGTTTATCATTCATCTAGAAACATAAAATCATCCGTAAAGAAATTACTATCATCTACAGTCAAACTGACATTTTAACACCTACCTGGTGTTTTTTTTGCCTGATTTACTAGGTAGATTACGTTATGTTTCAGTTTGACGATGATCATGGTTAGTCCCTTACATTCTGCTTGGTGGTTTCAACCTACCCCTCTGAAAAATATGAGTTCGTCAGTTGGGATGATGACATTCCCAATATATGGACAAATAAAAATGTTCCAATCCACCAACCAGTCTGGGTTTTGCAATTATCATCTAGGTGTCCTTTCAATTCTTGAATGGGAGGACACCTCTTTTTCAGCGGGACAGTCATCGGCGCCAGGCTTAAGGGGCCATTGCGGGTTGTCTAATGATGCCTAACTCAGAAAAGGGGGTTCTACTGTACAGTTGACATGTATACAATAGTATAACTTATAACCATATATTAGAGTTATAGTACTATATATATATACATACATACATATTCCATGTATATTACTCCATGTACATATATGTGTATATATATATATGGGGACTCATATTATACACCATAATAACTATATACAATAGTAGTATCATATACATATATGTATATATAAATATATTTATATACGTATGTACCATGTGGGGTCGATGTATTCCATGTATAACATCCACATGTCACGGCCCCGATATGGCCTGACACCCATCATGGGTGGCCAGCAACTTAGACTTTGCGGTACCTGGGCGTGGCCACGCCACGTGGATCTCTGGATTTGGCACAAGAAATCAACCCAAAATCACCACAGGAAAACCACAGGAAAATGGTGGTTTAATGGGATTTAATGGGATATATATAGGATGGGGCCCCCAAGATAGCGTTCAGTTAGTTTATAAGTGGCTGAAAAAACCATGGTTTATGGTAGATATAACGAACTAGTTAATGGGGATTATGATGGTTTATAAACCAACTTATAACTGGGGGGCCCCATCCTGTAAGATATGTAAGGGAATATCCCAGCAAAATATGGCCGCCTTATATGGTACGTTTACGTACCTCCATCTGTTGGATCCTGAAATTCAACAGAAAGGATATATCCTCAGGAAAAGTGTTGATTTTCCAGAAATGTAACTGCAAATATGTTGGTTATGTCCTCTGGAAAACAACTTCACAATCAAACTGCAACTGCAGCTGTGCAAGGTGGTTGAGACACCGGGCGATCCTATGGATCCAATGGATATCCTATGGATATGGCGATAAATTGCAATGAATTCATATCTAAAACACCAGCAGCTGAGCAACCAATTCCCACAAGCAGTGCCCAAGAATTATGGTACCTTTGTGCAACCACATTTCACGTCATTTGAAGTACTCAAGCAACATTTCTTTGGGGTTCAACCATTTTGAGTCACGGCTGTGGTTGATCAATCGCCCACTTTCTGCTGCTTGAATCTACAACTTTTTGACCCAAAGCCTGACCCACCTGTGAGGAATTCCAAGTACTTCGGGGTGCAGTTCCAGTCATAAACAATCAGAGCTATAGAGCCCCAGATCCAAACTGAGGTAAAATCACCATGCTTATATGTATATATATCATATACCTACAGAAATAACCTTAACTGCACTCCGTATGGAGAGGTTTCCAAATGTTTCTCGGGGACCACTGTGTAAACAATCCCCATGTCCCAACTTATGCTTTCCCATGCGACCACTGCGCGGGGTGATTACATTCTGAAACGAATCAAAATCATGGTGAATGGTAGACAATCAGCAAAAAAACAAACTGTTTTGGTAAGATATATATATATACACTAATTATATACATTACATATCATATATGAATATATATATATATGTATTATGTATATGTATGTCATCAACATCATATGTGTAATATATATATATATATAATTTTGCTCCAGCATAGGTATGCCTGGCTGCACAGAACTTCCTGCCACCCGCCTCTGTGTCGCTTTCTTCACTGCCTCGGCATGGGAGTTTTTGGTTGATTCATCCAAGCCAAGGTTATTCCATTTATATCCATCTATAAGTTTGTATAAGTAGATTATACCAGGAACTTAGAACTAAAAAAACTCACTAACCGTCACTAACCAGTTATTTTCAGTGGAATGATCCTCTGCAAAGTCATTCTTTCTGCCAAACTTTTTCAAAAAAAGCTGGAGCCAAAGGCTCCACCCGCAACCGCGTTGCGGTGTCAAACATGGCTGGAAAATCCACTCATTGATTGTATAAAATAATATAAAATGGAAAATGATGATTAATGTATATTCCTCGATTTAGTTCGATACTTTTTTCCTCATTAATATAATATATATATTATATGTATTATATATATATGTATGTATATATGGTCATTGAAATCGGAAAAGTATCGAACTAAATGAACGATTTTCCAGCAAAACCATGTTTGATGACACCAGTAACCTAAAAGTGGCACTATCTTCATCCATCTCTAGCCACTGTAGCCACTCCAGAAGAATGTCTCAGCTAAGTGGTGGGCAACCTTCCCATCTCTCCGCAATCTCTTCCAAGACATCCTTGCGCCGGCATGGTGAATGTGGTGAGCTACGAGATGATGCAAGTGATGGGGCACCTGGAAAAACATAAGATAGCAGGGTAGAATATGGATGAATATGGTATAATAATGTATAATATGGATTATGGTATAATGCCATGTACAACCCCCTACTATCCAACTTCGATATTTTTTTGCCAGTGCCCCATTCATGAGTAGAAAAAACTGCATAACCCCCTTTTCGTAACCGGAATCCATCCAGATCCCTCCGGCACATCACACGAATCGTTTTTTTTCGGAACGGATGATCATCTCATGAAACCTTCATCCGATCTAAAATGGTGGTTTAATGGGATCTAAAATGGTAGTTTAATGGGATTTAATATGATGTACCCTCTGGTTATGACTAACAGTTCGCCATGGTAGTTCGATGGCCCTGATCGAAATAGATGATTTTGCCAGCTATAAACCTCCATTTATTATGGGGATTTTCCATGGCTATGTTAAATAACCAGATGGTAACAAAAAACATGTTTTTCTACATCTTTCTGTATGTTTCGCCCTGGGTAAGTCCAAAAGTAGGGTACCCCGAAAAATCTGATGCTATTATCATCATATTTACCCTCTGGTAAACTAACATAGCTATTGAAAATGGTCATTCATAGTGAGTTTTCCCATTAAAAATGGTGATTTTCCATAGCTATGTAAACGTTTACCAGAGGGTATCGGCTGTGTGTTTTCATCTTAACTGTACATCAGCCCCATGGTCTCCTCCACATCGAAGTTTTCGGCTTCAGGATTCGCAGTGTATCTCAAGATGGCGACAGACAAGACATGTAGGACATGCAAAGAATCAATGAAGGACGCAACGAAGAAATGGCTATTTATCTGAAACTGGTTAGTGGTTTCAACCCCTCTGAAAATATATAGGGTATCCCCAAACGTTGATGGCTGATCATCATGATGGTCATCTTCCAAAGTTGCCATCAATTGTCGGAAAAACAACAATATTTTCAGACAAAGCCCAAATGGTTGTGTTGGATCCCGCGGACCGTTTTTTGGGGAGTCCATGTGAACTAGCCAGCCTAAAGCGGATTGAAATCTCGGAAATATCTTTAGTTTCTGGTGACAAGTCAAGTGACAAGTCAAGTGACAGATTTTCCAAGTTTGGTCCGGTTTTCTGGTCGTCTTGGAGAACTTTCTTCAGGGAAACCCATCCATTTCTGGTTGAAGATGCTGACCCCCCAGGACCCCAATATGAACATGATCTAGAACCATCTTAGAGTAGATATGAGTAGACGGATTGGTTTAAGGGAACATCTTGACCGGAAACCATGGTTTTTACCATCAAATATAGGGCTTTCCTGTAATTTTTTCCCATCATCCAAGTCTGTGATATGAGTAGATGGAATATGTATGAATATGTAGAATGTAAAGAACCTGAGCTGGCTTACTTGAATATCTGGATGATGACTTGGGGATGCTCCACTCGTGGATTCGACGAAATCGCACAGGTATTTAGCTGGGTGCATCCTGAAAATCATGTGATCCAGCAATGCGATCGATATCCAATGTCCCAGCAGTTGGAGTGCCCAACGAAATGTCTGAGAGACCAAAGGACTGCGCCCACACAGCTTCACAACCGTTTCTATTTCCCAAGTCGTCAACAGGTCCTGAATCCAACAGGTCATGTTTGAATTCTTAACCCATTACCCTCTGGTAATTTGTTACATAGCTATTCAAAATGATGATTTTCCATCGTTTTTGGTATGTTTACCAGAGGGTCTCTGGTTGATGACTACCCACCTTAAAGCAGTGGCCATCCATGACAAAACTCGCCCAGACACTCGCCCTCGCTGATGGAATGCAAAATCCCTGTTTGACCTCACGCCGCCGTGCTCCTTATGGGGATGGGTCAAGTTACCGAAATTTTATCAAAAAATGATCGGGGCCTGGGGGGTTTAAACGGGTTTAAACATCCATCAACCAGCTATTTTAATATCCTTAGTGACGACGGAGTTTTATATTCCTCTTAGTGACGAATGTTGATCGCAACTCACCAACAGCTCAGGCTCGTCGCACTGAGCTGAGAAATGCCATTTTCGAAAGCATATGTTTGGCGAAGTTTAGACCTAGTTTGCCTCTATTTTGTGTTGACCAAATTTGCAGTCTTTGTTGCTTGTATACCCTCCGGTTATTTAACATAGCTATTGAACATGGCACATTCATAGTTGATCTATCTGTTAAAGATGGTGATTTTCCATAACAAACTGTTAGTTTACCGGAGGGTAAACCTTTTATCCATATCTTTATCATCCATTTTTGGTGGTTATTCGAGTGACCCAAGTACTCACATGTTTCGTACTTGATCCAGGTACACATAGAATATACCCTGTGGTTATTGAACATAACTATGGAAAATGGCCTATAGACATAATATTATAAACATGATGATTTACATTGTTTTACCGTTTTAACATGGTGATTTTCCAGTTCGCAAACCGTAACAAGTTACCAGAGAGTATTATACTATTGTTATCATCACTATAATTACCATGAACAATCTCAATCCCAATGAATTACCCAAAATTCATAGTCCATAAACAGTCCATTTCCCAGCATTTTACAACCCATCCCCAATGCCGTGCCTTACCCAACCCCAAAACCCGCTTCGCCGCTCAACGGCCGTTTCTTTCCCGGTCCCGGGACGGCCCCCCGGCTTTCGGCCATCCAGCCCAACTTCTCCATGGCACGGTAGCGCAAATCCAGACGCTTCTCACCTCGTCGAGTCGAAAAGCACGGGGGGTGCGTTGAACGAGACGGGGGGGTCCTGGGGGCCAAAACGAAAATTCCTTGGGGATATTCTGGCAAATCATTTTGTGTGTAGATATATATATATATATATACATATACATATATAATTATGATTAATTAGGTGTATATATATATATATTTAAATATCTGTAGATACAGTATAAGCATAAAAGTAGATGATATTTAAGAATATTTAAGAGGTGTGTGACTGAGATGCTGTTCCAACGATCATATGATGGGATGGGAATCCGGGATTTGTAGATGCAACAAACAACATGTTTGAGCACACTTTATCTGGTTGGTGGTGCAATAACCATCTTGAAAAATGATGGAGTTCGTCAGTTGGGATGATGACATTCCATATAGTATGGAAAATAAAAGCCATGTTCCAAACCACCAACCAGTTATTGCATGTATATGGATATGACAATGATCAAGGGTACGTCCTTCCCAAATGATTAGGAAGATGTGCTGGTTCGCGCTGGCCACAAGTCATGCGTGTTTCGACATGTCCCAAAGGATCCCATGTTCACTGGAAAGTATGGTTCTCTAGATGTTGAATTTACCCTCTGGTAAATTAACAGTTCGACCCTGGCAGTCATCGGGGTTGGAAGACTAGTTAAAACTGGGTGATTTTCAGGGTCAACAAGTTAATTTACCAGGGTGTACCATGTAAAAACGAAACAACCGTGAATCTTAACTAAAGCACATTCAATCGTTTGGCGAGTTGGAGAAGAGCTAGGGCCGCTAGGGAAAACGCTTCATGATCGAGCGACGCATTGTCCCAGCGAGGCATCTACGATGGCTATGTTCATCCTAAGAACCCCTGAATCATTAGCTACAGTTCAATGGGAATTCCAGGATCCTAAAATGGAGGTACGTTAGTACCATATTTTGGGCCATAGTTTGTGGGGATATTTCCTTACATAGGCCTGAAAAATAGGCCTTATATATGGTAGGTACCTCCAATCTAGGATCCTGAAATGGCCATTGAACAGTATGAGATAGCATGACATGTATTCATGATATTAGTAGACAATGAAAAAGACTGTATCACACAATGATACTGATCTAATGATAGTACTGCTCAATACAACGATATCTTACTGTGGAGCATATATTATCACATATTAGATATTTTGATTCACAACAACAATCTTACTGATCATATTAGACTGGTTGGTGGTTTCAACCCCTCTGAAAAATATTAGTCAGTTGGGATGATGATTCCCAATATATGGAAAGTCATAAAATTCATGTTCCAAACCACCAACCAGTACGTAGATATCTTAATTGATTCGTAAATATTGAACAAATGGTGCGAATGCGTAGCGTATCATGATCTCTTCAGAGTCTCGAAAGCGCAACAACTTGACGGAAGCCGCCGAGGAACACAGAAAGTACAAAGCGCAATCCTTGGGTCCGGTTTCAGCCAGCTTCTGGCTGAATGATGATTCAAAATAACTTGAAAATTGCTGAACTAATTGATGATCATAACTCCAAATTTACTGAAATAATCATCCAAAATAACTTGAATTATGATGATCATAAAGCAATTTGGAGATGATTCCTCTTACTATAAGTAATTTGAACGATACGCATCATTCCAGTGACGAATAAGTGAGGTCATGAGTCATAACTACTATAATTCATCCGAGATGTGATTTATCAAATTGATTGATTCTGATGAATTTTCCAATTCATAAATTTATATCAAAATACATGGATTTGCTTAAGGAACCACCAAAAAATAAAACATATTCCCTATAGATTCCCCAAGAAGTGGATTTCCCATGAAGAAAATAACAAATCATCTTCAGCAAATCTAAGAATAAGGTGATCTCATTTTCTGATTGATTTTTTGCTCACCCATTTCCGAAAAAAAAACAGGAACCCGGACTGCCTTGAACCTTCAAAACGCTAGCTGCGCCATCTTTGTGGACCACAATGTTGGTCATTGTCCCATGGCAAAATGGAGTCAAGATGGGTCAATGACTTTAGCCCATCCACATGCTATGTATATATGCATATATGTATATGTATGTGACTATGTGTATATATATATATTATGATTTATTATGATTTCATGTGGATATCTTGCGAGAAAATGGTTGGTCGAGATCCATGGTTCAAAACAAAACTCTGGTTCCTTCGCGAGTATGTTCTCCTTTGCCCAACAAAACCACCGGAAACTCCACACATCGAGAGACTGTGAAGGCGTTACAATTCTTTCGCAGAAAGTCATAGCCTCAGCGTCTGGTTGATTGTTAAAAATCTGTGGTGGAATGCCATTTTTGGGGCTAACATGACTGGTTGATTGCTGTCACCCCATCCTACAAGATTCTGTGAATTGGGGATCATCCTCCAATTGGGCGGCAAGTGAAATCTCAGGAAAGCTTCTGGTTATTTGTTACACTTTGCCGTGGTAGTTCGATGGTCCATTTAGTTCGATGGTTTACCTATAATTATTCATAGCATGGGTGGATCTTTCCATGGCGAACTGTAACAAATAACCGGAGGGTAATTGAATGTCATGGGAACATCACAGTTACATGCTAACAGTGACCCATGATGTGGATTGATATGGACCTGAGTCATAGGGGTTATCCATTTTAAAAAGGGATTATCCTGGATACCCCATGTATGGAACCCCCCATATTCAGTTACATTGAATCACATCACAGATCAACCCAGCTTGTGTTTTTCCCCCATGAAAACAGCCCCTGGGTGGGAAATCTACCATGAACCTGATTGAAAAACCATGAAAGTGTGGCTGAAATGCCTTAAGCATACCCACCACAAATCATGTGGCAAAACAACTTCTATGGATTTACCCTCTGGTAAACTAACATAACTATGAAAAATCAATAAACACAATTTTTAGTGGGTAAATCAACTGTAAATGGCCATTTTTCAATAGCAAACTGTAACAAATTACCAGAGAGTAGGCCCGGTTCCATCCACAACGCCATCTGCTCTCAGGTCACTCCCAGATTGAAAGTGCTCCGAGAGGAAATTGTAGAGTTCCTGCCCCGTTGCCTGCGACGGTACAGTAAAATTTTAGACGAAAACGCGCTGATGTGGAACTCACGGCATTGATCCAAACTGATTTCCTGCTCCTTAAAAGATCTAAGATCAGCAAGGTACTTTTGGAATAGAGTGGCTCAATGTCAGTTGCTGACATTGAGCCACATCATTGAGCCACTGGTCCAAAATCAATAGACTATTACCAAAAGTGGTACTATAATCAGTGGTAATAGTCTATTGATTTTGGATGTGGCTCAATGTCAGGACCAGGACCGCATGGTCTTGACAGGTGACTTCAAAACTTATTTTCCGTTTCGGATTGCACTTTGGCAGCGAAAAGATGTGAAAAGCAAAGGTCGAGCTTGATGACCACCATGTTGCACCGGAGGCGATTCGTCAGCCATGATTCCAGCGCGGCAAGACGTAGCCGACGTAGACCTGAGATGACCTTTCTCGCTGGCGAAGTGGCGAAGTCCGCTTCAGGTCAATGTTGATGTGAGCCCAACTCGAGATCAATGAGCCCATCCACAAGTGCTTCATCCATCTTCATCCATCTTCATCCATCATCCCTTCTTGACCTGCTTCGCTCTGCTGGACGTCCATGTCACCTTGCAGATCGTGCAGTGATTGCGCTGCCGACTGTGAGGACAAATGTTCCGACCTCAATGGGTCGAGGTCTGGTCCCCCGAAACGGGGTTCCACAGAAGCCATGACACATTGACACTCCGGGAAAATTGGTAGGACATGGTAGGACAATGTACCATCTGGTTATTTAATGTTATTTAACAGTTGGTAAACCAATGCCATAAAGCCATAAACCATCCCCAATTTCACCATAAATATAGATATTACCATCTGGTTTTGACTAACACTTTGCCATGGTATAGATGGCCCTAATCGAAATAGATGGTTTACCTGTTGTTGGCATGGTGGATCTTTCCATGGCGAACTGTAACAAATAACCAGATGGTAGGACAGAAAGTGGTAAACCCTGGATGCAGATCGCTAATTATATCAGACATTTCCTCTTCAGCAAATGGGATCCTTAAAAGTAGCACAGTGTCCCATGCCCGACAAATATCTTGCAACATTCTGCTTACAGCTTGGGTGAACAAAAGATAAAAGTGGGGGGTAACAAAGGGGCCTCAAATGTGGATTAATGTGGTCATGTGCTATTCAACTTGATCAAATTGCTTGGGAGAGCAATCAGCTTGAGCCAGAAGCAACATCCACTAGGGAATGGTTTATACATGTTTATACCATCTACCATCTGGTTATTAACAGTTCGCCATGGAAAATCACCATTTTTAATAGGTAAACCATCTATTTCGATTAGGGCCATCGAACTACCATGGCAAACTGTTAGTCAAAACCAGATGGTAATATCTATTTATGGTGAAATTGGGGATGGTTTATGGCATTGGTTTACCCACTCTTTTGTGATATTCCCTCTGGTAATGACTAACAGTTTGCTGTTGAAAATGGCCCGTAGAAATCGTTGATTTACCAACATTAAGGGACTTTAAGTTAATCCTTAAGAAACATGAGCCATAACAGAGGTTCAACGCGCCCATAGGTCTGACCCATTCTGGGTTCAAGGCGTGAACCCGAAAAGGCAGCAGCAAAATGTTGCTATTAAGTGGGTGTGTATGCTATTTTTTAATAGGAAAACCATTTGCAAACCATGGGAAAAGATGAGGAAATATGGAAAAAACGGATGTAAATGGATATGTATCATTACTGATGTAATAGCTGATGTAATACTTACTGGGAAAATCCCCTCTAAATGGCGGTGTTTCTTATGGAAAAACCATCTACATTTTTTTTATGGATTTTCCAGCCATGTTTGATGGCCGGAGGATACTATACTTACTGGTGCGTGCTATACGTAGGGAATGGATGGATTGCTGCGGAGATGGGATTATGATTGACACTTAGTGTGGATCATTCCCGAAAATTCCCGTACGTTTAGCACAAGTAAGAATAGACGCACAAGAAAATAACGAATTGAATTTATCAGCAAATATTTCGTATTCAAAAGTGATAGAACACGTATACACAAATCGGAATATACTGATTCCATCTGATTCCCTATTTACTGATTTCCAAATCTTACTAATCGAATTGTATATCAATACACCACTGAAATTGATACCATTCTTGCAGAAACACCTGCTTTTATCATTGGACATCTATGATACTGCTGCATCTTCATAACCATTCTGTTCTGATGTTCTTCGTTGGTTCATTAGATGTTCATTCCTACCAACCACCATTTTGCCCAGCTTGGCCTTTGCAATGCTTGCAGTTCTGCTTCTGCACGTGGTGCGGGCACAAATCGGTGTTGCCAATCGTATCAATCTTGGAGGGTAGCTGGCTGGCAATGATCCACGGAGACTTTCTGCCTTCAGGGGCGATGATACTCATAGCATGTCCCAAATTGCTCCAACTGCCGTTAGAATTACTATGAACATCTATGAGCTAGGCATACCTTTCATCCTTTCTATAAAACGCTGGGGTCCAACCCAAACTTTGAATATCATGTTAGGGTGATGGCAGCTTCTAATTTCACAGAACCCTATCACATTGTCGGGAACTGGCGACCGACTTCTTGCCTTCTTGTTTTGTACATCTTCGATGGCCTGTGTGCGGCACCAAGATGTGCATTTGCCCAGTGCCCGGATGTGTCCAGCGCCATCTGCTAGTAAAGATCTGTTGGCAATGCCGGCATTTCATTTCAACTTTCTCGTGGTTCCCTGACACGAAGCGCAATCTTCTGACCTTTTCACTGGGACAATAAACACCTCCACTGGTGGTTCCCTTGTCCTTTCCGAGCATCCCTGTGCCGCCAGTGCGCCTTGGACCCTGAGCCTCAGGCACCCCCAGGGGCCCCTTGGGGGGCTCAGGGTTGCAGCTGGCAGCGACCGCTGGCTCGATGCAACTCACCAACGCTCGTAGCTGATTCCACTGTTTTGCAGCAAGCCTACCTGGGCCCTCTGCGTAGTCACTGTCAGGTAACAAGGAACGAATGTAGATGACCGCTGATACAACTGCCTGGAGGGTTGTGTTGTGGGTCAAATCTAGGTGACTGAGAGCCCGAATTAACAGTCGCCTGACTCTGCTCTGGACTCCGCCACTTTCCATGTTTGAGTCTTGGTCTCCTGACCAGCCTGACCTGACAGCTCCATGTGAAAATGGAGAACGAAGCCATCCAGCACAACATGCCACGACTTTGCAAATGGCATCACCATCCAATTCGCTGTCATGAAGTAACTCATCAAGTCTTTCTTCAGCATTTGCCACTAGTTGAAGTTGTCCTGGCAGATCTGCATTGCAAAATCTTCCAATGCTCCGTTGCAGCTTCCTGAGACCTGAAGGTGATGCGACAGTGCTGGAATCCTCACTGGCATCCCTTGGCTCCGAAGCTTTCGGCAGCAAAGAAACATCCATCACTTCACAGCGGCTCGTCAGGGAAAATGACACCCGGTCACCGAGCATCATTCGGCACGGCCCTTTGGAGAAGGGTAGGATGCTCTTCCCCTCTCCGAGAGCTGTAGAAATCAGAGATCCACCGGCTTCATAGTTCAACTGACACACATGACCGACATGATGTCGCTGACGGTCGCTTGGAGCGTCCATGGGGGGACCAGGTGAGTTACGTTTGCTGATTCATTTCCGATTCACACAGTGGACATAGCGGTTGAGATCATTTTATCCAGCTATGTCATGTCTAAATCATGTCTAGAAAGAATAGGATGGACTTGTTTGCAATCTTCCAGCCAGCCTGGCAAGTCTGGATTTTCAGGGCAAACCAGGGGGGCTTTTGATCATGCAGCGTCACTTGGTGACTCCCGACAAAAGCAATGCCATCCTCCTGCAATCCAATACGGCAACGAACAAATCAGTAATTTCCACCACGGACTCGACAGTAGGGTATGACGCATCCCCAAAAAAAGCAAAACACCTCTCAACATGGTACGCCAGGATATAGTGTATAAATGTGTATAACATCACCCAGACTATTATCATTCTTATCAATCATTATCATGATGAACTCCCCTGATAAAAAAAAAAATATATCTCCCAGTAATATTAGAAGATCTCCCATTATAGATTATATACTCCCCACATTAATAAATCATTTTCATTACCATCTGGCTATTTAACATAGCCATGGAAAATCACCATGCTATTAAGCGGTAAACATAGGTAAACCATCTATAAGTGGGCCATCTATACCATGGCTATGTTAGTCATAACCAGAGGGTATCATTACTATTACCCAGTTGTAACTTCCCCAGTAACTCCCATGAAGCCACCCGAAATCACCGCACCTTGCTGACGCCAACTCCAATCCGAATGGCCTCGGCGGACAGCCAACTTCAACCAATGGATGGGTTGGTTCCATGGAAAACGAAATGGAAGATCTACAGGAAACCAATGGAACATCATGGAACTTGTGTCCATTTTTCTATCTTTTCTGGGGGATTTGTTGGGTGAATTTTCCATCGAACACCAATTCTGGGAAGGTGGAAACCTTAGTCTGCCCTTCGCCATCATGGGCGCGAGAATTCGCAAACACAGAGCCGCCCGTTGGAGTGTGGGGAATCAGGAACTCCGCCCTTTGCCAAATACATTTGAAACATCACCAACAGACTTAAACCATATCAATAAGTATTAATGCCAAAACCTATATGGCAGTGTGTCAAAACCCTGGTACCCCTGTAGTTCACATCAAAATAGCTGGTAAATGGATGTTCATCCCACTAAAAATGGTACTTATAGGTATTGATCCATAGCCATATATATATAACCAGTACCAACCAATTTTGAACAAAAAAACATTGCACATCATTGCATCACATCACACCCATGTCACCATGTCACAAATCCCGCCCACGGCCTGCAACAAACTCGGATGACTAATTGGATAGGAACAACATCGGATCCCCGTAGGGCTGAAGAAATATTCCTCGCGGCCAAACTCTGAGGAGAATTTCTCCTTTTTTTTGCTGGCGATCTCCAAATTCCACGGTATTTCCACGTGTTCACCATCAAAAAACCGGAAGTTTGGAATGTGTCCAGAATAATTAGATCTTTTTTTATTGGGCCCTGGAGAGACATGATCCGAGAGTTATGGCAGCTATAGCCTAGCAACATATTGATCATCACTGGGATGGTGCAGCCAAATCTCTGTGTTTTTTTTCCCGGTCAAAATCGCCCCTTTTCGGAAAAAAAAACAATAACAAACTCGGAGTTTCTGAAAAATCATATGGTAAATTATAGGTTTCCCCAATTAATTGGTTGGTTCATAATCCCCAAATAGCCTCTGGTAAATAAACAGTTCGCTATTGAAAATGGCCATAGAAATAGTGGATTTAGCCATGGAAAATGGTGATTTTCCATAATCCCTTCCTCCTAATACTAAACCCCCCCCCCTAATACAAAACACGGCAGGTAGTTTTTAGTATTAGGGGGGTATTTATTATTAGGGAACCAAATCGAAGTCATGTTAATTAATCAATTAA
>Ga0126342_10004020_pt1 | contig 24762 bp, 33 predicted proteins | sample Cyp1metagenome_FD_92528 | JGI IMG/M metagenome (GOLD analysis project Ga0126342, IMG submission 92528) | Coral microbial communities from Lord Howe Island, Old Settlement Bay, Australia - Cyphastrea 1 metagenome | ecosystem: Host-associated > Invertebrates > Cnidaria > Coral ...
ATCGAAATGCTCTGGATGCTATAGCCTCCGGGCTTGCTCTTTGAGATTTTGAAAATTAGCTACGCTCTTGGCCTTCTCCTGAGGCATTTCAGCACGCCCTTGACGCTACACTCTGGAGACAGTTGCGGTCTTGAATGCTACGCTCATTTTCTCTTGGAAGTTCGAGCAAGCTCTTGGTGCTATGCTCTTGGCTTACTCTTGGGTTTTCCGACACGCTTTTGCTGCTACACTCTTGGCTTTCTCCTGGGACAGTCCGGCATGCTCTTGATGCTGCCCTCTTGACCCCAACATGCTCTTGATGCTACGCTCTTAGCTGTCTAATTGGAACTTCCAACACGCTCTTGGTGTTTTTTTTACCCTCTTAACTATCTCGCGGGCTGTTCAGCACTTTCTCTTTGCCTTGTCCTGGGACATGCCAGCACACTCTTGACGCTACGCTCTTGGTTTCTCTTGGAGCATGGCACGCTCTCTTTGCTTCTTTTTGTGACACATTAAATACCAACACGCTCTTGATGCTACGTTCTTGGCTCCGGCTCTGACACTCTCTTGATGCTACACGCTGAACCTTGTCTTGGAACAGTTCAAGATGCTGTTGACGCTACGGTCCACCACAATCGTGATGATACGCTCTTATAACTTGTTGGAACTTCCAACGTGCTCTTGTTGTTGCTACGCTCCGCCTCTTGACGCCGGTCTGGAGAAAGTCACGCTCTTGGTGCTACGCTCTTAGCTTTGTTCTGGAACACGCCAGGGCGCTCTAGTTGCTACGCTCTTTTGTTTTCCTGAAGCATTCCAGCATGCGCTTGATGCTGCGCTCTGACCTCCGACGCGTTCTGGATGCTAGACTCTTAGGTTTTTCTTGGTCCTTCAGCACGCTCTCTTGGTATTGCTCGTTTATAGGTTTCTCTTGGAACTTCCAGCACGCTCTTGGTTATGCTCTTGTCTTCCTCTTGGAACTGCCAGCGTTCTCTTGATGTTGCCTCCATCTGCCTCCTGTGCTACGCTTTTAGCTTTGGACCTTCCAACACGCTCTTGGTGTTACGCACTAAACCCCCGCATGTTCTGAATGCTACACTCTTAGCTTTTTCCATTGAACTTCCTGAGCTTCCTCCTGGAACATTCCGGCGCTCTCTTGGTTTGGGTTTGGTAAGAAGCTAAGAAGGTTCTACTTCAACTTAATTAATGATTGATCCTTGCCTCAAAGATTTTCAACTGAGATTGCAAAAACGCGCCACATGATCTTGATCATTTGCAACAGCCCCTTTGTACTACCTCGACACCTTATTATATTTCTACATACCCTAGCCTTGGTGATCAGACCAAATCGCTATCTGCCCTCCGGCTCCTCTTTCTCTCTGCATTCCTCTATTGATCTTCCCACATTCTACAGTACGCCTGCGCCCTTGCTCCTCATGCCTAGGCTGTCAACACGCAATGCGTCGTCAGGAAATGGGTCGTCACAATGCGTCGTCAGGGGGTAATGCGCCGTCAGGGGGCAATGCGTCGTCAGGGAATGTGTCGTCAGAATGCGTCGTCAGGGGGGCCGGGGGTCATCGCCAATGTGTCGTCACAATGCGTCGTTAGCGTCAGCGCCAAAAATCATACCCAAGCTGCGGGTGCCCTGTGCATACACATATACATAGACATATACATATATATATATATATATACGCATATGTATTATTTTACATATGTATATAGAGCTGATGTATAATGCGGTTATTACCCACTTCCACTTCCTATAACTGGGATGCGCCCCCAAGTAAGATGGTGAACATTCCCCTGTTGTGCTTCCGTCCGTTTTGGGTGCCAGGGTTTGTGAATCTCTGATTGATTCAGAACTCAAAGTCACCCTGAATTCATCTCAGATGTTTGGCTTTGCCAAGATTTCCCCAGGATAGAAACATATTGAGACCATGGGTCTACTCCACCAGAGGCTTCCATGTCATGAGGCAGAGTACGTGAAGTTCACCAACAGCCTGAAACTGGCCAAGTCTGGCTCCCAGAAACTGGCCAAGTGTGATCTCCATCCGATGTCCTTTTACTGGTTCCTATTGGTACCAGACCGACCCCATCCCATTGCAGCTCCTGCCAGTCCGGAGATGTGTGTGGAGCGCTCAGCGCAGCTGTCTCTATGGGAATTGTGTGGTGGCAAATTTCCATAAATGGGGGATCCCCAAATGGATGGTTTATAATGGACAATCCTATTAAATGGATGATTTCGGGATACGCCTATTTCAGGAAACTTCCAAATATGTTTTAACCATTCCTTAACCACTATGGTTTGGATTTTTTTGTCCCTGTTCTGGGGGTTCTACCTCCTCAGGTCAAGAACTACTACGACACGGGATTGACTGTCCCAGACTCAGGACCAACGAGGGTCATGCTCGCAAATGCCAAGGAAGAATTAGGCTTGGCATATTTCGAGGAAACTAACTGCAACAACAGCTGCGCTGGGAGTCAGTTGCGATACTATCACCGAAAATACATCTTTCGGAGCTTTGGAGACCAATTGTTCTGCACATCCAAATGGGTGGCCGGGTAGCTTCGGGTTCACGACTCTGAGGTGTCTGTGATGATGGCAACTGTTGTCCAGGAGGCGATCCTCTAAGATTCCAGCGCATCTCGATGTGTATATCTTTGCTCCATGGTTGTCACAATTTTAGTAGATTTGCAAAGAAAAGATTTTGCTTCAGATCGGTTTTTGAATTCGGAATCTTTGGATGGGTGCAGGGAATATCGCTGATGACTGATGCTGATGGGCTGGCTATGTTGCGTGATGCCAGTATTGGCCGGGTTTCTCAATCACAAGTGGTGAGCATATTTCCAATCACAAGTGGTGCTTTGAAGGTGACGCTTCTGGAAACTCTGGCGGAACGATATTCCTATCGCCTCAAGTAGATAATTGATCGGTCTTGTCAAATGTGTTCAGAACTGTCCTCCCCCTGCGTCTGCATCAGGTCACATCATGTCGAAGCTGAACCAGGCAGCATGGTACCAGGATTCAACGTTAATGACATGGCTTGGCAGAGGGTTGTTCCAGTGGCAGGTGACGACCGTGGAACAATTCAGCAAACAGCCCCTTGGTATCTCTTGGTCGCCTTTGTTCTTTGGATGAAGGGCCCGCAGAAACGCCACCGTTGTGACATTTGCCCCATGGAGCCAAGGAAGAGCGTCTACAACTTTTTCATTGGAGCCGGGAGCTTGGTGCGATGGCCATTTGGGCCATGGGCTGACTATTTTGCGACGTGAGGATGGAGCCTGCCGGCTGAATGGCGGTACCGAGCTGACCCTGCACTTGATGGAAGGCCACGCTACGAAATCCATGACCACGGTGTTCCTTTTCAACAACAAGGCAGGACGATCGTGGCGCCAGTCTGCAGTCTCCAACTTGCAGAAACCATCAGAAATTCCTAGAAATTCGATTTTCTTTCGGATTTCCTGGATGATTTTTGGTGATTTTAGAGCAGATTCTTTCCTTTTCTTTTGTGCGGGAAGGCCATCAACCAAATGTGGCTCCTTGGTGCTATCTGTGGATCTGTGACACTAGGCCTGGGCGATTGAGGACAACCTCGTGGCCACCAAAGAGAAGGAACACGTGGCTTGGAGAAGAATTGCACTGGAAAGGGGAGATTTCATGATATTTCATATTCATTAGATAGTTTTGTTACGTTTCGTTCGGGGGAAGGCTCCATCTCGTACACTTTTTGTATCTTTTTGTACACTTTTTTCTTTTATTGGATTCAGAAACAGGTTGCGCTTGTGGTAGAGAGCGTCGATGTTTTGTTGTTGGTTGCTGATTCCCGTAGCACCATTCTTTACCGTGTTGCCGCTGTTTTGCTGCATCACATTTGGAGAACCTTCCGAACTGATGCAAATTCCTTCTACTATTTCTCAAGAGCATCAGTATCTTTACAATTGGCACTGCCCCAATCTCTCAGGTGCTGTTCAACACTCAGTTCTATGATGTTGTGGCAGAGCACAAGCGGATTTGCATCTGTGGCTTGGTGTAATTGTTTTTACGTCTTCGTTGTCCTGGAGATTGGTCCGCAGAGAAATTCACATATTTCATGTTTCTTTATCCTGCTCCGCTCCAAATTTTTCAGCACTGGCACCTCTGAAACTCAGATGTGCCAAGGTGAGACGGAGTCTGACTTGAGAGAGATCCTGACTTTCTTGAGTGCGGCTTGCCTTGAACAATTTTGAGGTGAAAACCTACCGGGTAGAAAATATGTGTGAAACTACGGCATGATGGCACTACAACCATGGCACAACCATGGCAACCACCCATTTCAGCTCTAGGGACGTGTTTTGCATATGGTTTCTGACTCTGTGATGTATGAGATCATTTCATATCATTTCTATGTGTACATGAGATCCGCTTCTAACCCTTGCCCCATTGTAGATAGATTGTTGCAAGGAGAAGTCCATCAACTTCGTGGAAGGCAAATCGAAACCAGGAGTGAGCTCAGCTCGTTGGGCGCTGGGTGCTGGGACTCTGGGAGTGCCGACACTTACCAACCATCCAATCTTCATTCAATCTTCATCCAACCTTCCCCCAATTTTCATCGAATTTTCATGTAATTTTAATGTTTATTTTTTTCAAAATTGATACCCAATTTTGAGACCATTTGAGACCATTTGAGAGAATTTTCTCATTTTGATATTGGCGGAGCGCAGGAATGTTCATGGTTGTTGTCCGTGGCCTGAAGATGAACTTGCCTCCCTGCCTGGGAGACATCGAACCCATCCGGAAATCCAAGGACCTGTTGGCCAAATCAGGGGTCACGCAGGCTGATGGTTTCAGAGTTTCAGCGGACAAATGACCCAATGTTTAGATATCCTCATGATATATATATATATTATATATATATACATAAATATATTATATATATATGTATACACACATAAATATGATATGTTGAAAGTGATTCCTGCCATATTCCTGCTATATCTCTTTGGCAAATCTTGAGCCATAGCCAGCCATAGCAAGCCATAGCTGGTTGTGACCCAGGAGATGGCCTTCATGCGCGAGGTCCTTGGCACCTTCGCCAAGGGCTGCGAGAGCCGTGTGCCGCTCTATGGCTGCTCTGCGTCCCTTGGAACGACAGGAGACACTGTGGCGCCCGTCACGGGGCGTTGCTTCAACTCTGAAAAGCACCAGATCTATGTAGCCAACTGATGTTTTTGCATGTTTTTGCAGGACATTTCAGGAGCAGTTCCTGTTAATTCTTCTCTCATGGCTGACACACTTTGATGGACAGGCTCCTTTCTAGTATGTGCTGTTTGACTGTCTCTGTCATAAGGTTCGAGTACATCCAGTACTTGCACTTCTTCTTGGAAGAAATGCCCGAAGGCATACAACCACTGGACCCCGTGTTGCTCGTTTGGTTGGACATGGCATGACTGTTGGCGTGTGGATGCAGAGGATCTAGTCATAAATAATATATATATATAATAAATAAACTATATGATAAATAATATATATATATATAAATATTATAACATAACATGATATGATACGATATATTTTAATATAGCATAATATATTATAATGTAATATGATATAAAATAATACAATATAATGTAGTATAATATAATATAATATTATATTATAATATATTGTATTATATTATATTATATTATATATATAATATAGTATAGTATAGTAAAATAACATAAAATATAATACGCATAATATAATATATAATAGAATTATATATATATATATATATGATAGATATTATATATACACTTGTTTTCTTGCTGTCGCAATGAAGCAGCCTTGATTGTCTTTACAAGATTCCTATTTTATACTGGGGTGGTTTTTGTGTCTGAATTTGTTTCCAAGAAAACTTGGCCAGGCAAGCAGTACCAGTACATCTGTGGTCGCACAGATATTCAGGCTGCCCATATGATGGGTTTCCATCAGCCTGAGGGCAAATGCGTACTGTTCATCAATGCCTCTTGGCTTAATGAGCCCATCAACTCAACCCTTGTTCCTCCTAGCGCTGCTAGTTCCCATCAAGGGTTTACCAATGCGGTGTTGCACTATTGCCAAGCTTTTGGATGAAGCTTCCACCAAGTAGTGGATTGAGGTTGATGTGAAATCCTAGCTTCCTGTTGAAACAACTTTTGTGCTGGTTCAGAAGGAAAGCAAGTCACTGCAGCCATAATTCGTAATCTAAAAACGTAAAGTTGAGATTTCGCAAGGTTCAGTGCATTTTTGTTGGTTTTGGAATGAACCAAGGACGTCTACGGCGTCAACTCCCTGGGAGAAAGCCTCCGCTTCGTGCTCAGCGGCTTTGGCGGTCGTCAAGTGCTGGTCATGGTTTGGCACCCATCCGTGCTGAAGGCACCGCAGCAGTTTATGGCCTGAGAAATCATGAGCCGCTGGTCATCGTCAGGGCCATGATCAGTGCCCGTGTGGCAGCGCAGGGTCTGTCTTTCTCTGTTCCTGCATGGTTCTTTCTTCATCTTTCTTCACTTTTTGCTGCTTCTGCGTCACATCGTCTCTGTCGCACTACACCCCCTCCTTGTTGTGTGGTTTGCAAGTTGAACCAGAAGTATTAGGTCTTTCGGCGCGTGTTTGTGTGTTTGCTTGCAGTTTGCTTGATCTGGTGGGTTTCTGGAAGTGAATGTCATTGGCCCACCCCTACCCCCAGGGCCCCCACCCCTATCTCCATGAAATCCCGGGGTCTTTCGGTAGGTGATTGACAACTTCCACCTGCACCGGCCGCCCATGGTATGGCCATCTCTGGGGCCCCACCTGGCTCAGTGACTTGGCGGCCCTATCCCCAGTCGTCACCATGGCTTTCTATACGAAGTCATGGTCCATGATGACTGATTTGGAGCCCCGGGAAACCTCATATGATCTCTATATTTTATTAATATATTGTAGGAATCATATATAGAGCCCCATCATATCCCTTATATAGTATTGACATAAAATATAACTAGTACTGGATTGATTCATTTGGGAGCCCAGGGGCATGGGATTTTTTCAGGGATTAGTTTTCCTGGACAAAAAAATATGAAATTCCTGACACCTTGATGCAGTGAAAGCAGCCCAAGGTACTACGTGCGAAAGGAGTCTGATGCCTTCTTTGCAGACTTTGAAGGTGAGCATCGATCCACTGAGCAGCTAGGATTCAAAGGGGGGTGCCAAGTTGTTTGAATGTGCTTCACCATGCTTCACCTTGGGCTGGAGAGGGTCCAAATTTTCGATTACATGCCTAAATGAATTGGGATAAAGCCCAATCGACGAAGGTTTTCAGGTGGAAACCACCAACATCATCCAGTTTCGTAGTATTTCTGTGGTGCTTCCATTTACCTGGCTGATGCCAAGGCGCGTGAAGGCAGCCATTGAAAAGGGCACCCCACTGGTGATGGTCAATGTGATGCCGCAGCAGGATGCTGCCTGTGAGAGTCCAAGGGATAAACACATCGCTGTGGGGTGAATGGACTGGTCGCGCTCATATGGGATCCTTTGGTGTTGATGAGAAGGTTCGTCCCCTTGGTAGCGAAGTCCAAGCTTTTGAAATCAGGCTGTCATTTAGAATATGTTCAATAGATTCAATAGCTTTTTCATAGTCCTTTTAGTCCGGCCGTGAAGGAGTGCAACTACATCGCCATGGATGCTCGAATCAAGGTGAAGGATTGAGAGGCAGTGCGAGAGTGTGAGAGGGTCAGAGTATGTGAGGTAAAACCGTTTTTCAATTTACAGCACAACCACTGTCTAAAAATGTGATAACAAGTGCAAGGGTTTCGGACATGTGCACATCAAGAGGATGTTTAGAGAACTCAGTCGTGCTTGTTTGCAAGGTGTTGCAGAGACTGCAACATGAATGGTAAATGAGTGAACATAAATGCACAAATGCACCTGTACAAAGAATATGAAGCCGATTTCCCAAGCGTGGTGATGTTTTCCGGCCACGCTGTGCCGCGCATTTACAGAGGCGTTTCTTCAAACAGCTGTTTGACTGGCCTCTGGTGGCAGTGGCTTTCGCCCATTATAGTAGGTGGTTGTTCCACGTTTGGATCCTTTTGGGCCGAGGTTGCAAGGTTTTGTTGCACTTTGGCTGCTGCCAGGCTGCTTGTGCAGCCCTACAGCTCGGTTTATGATAGCAAATATTAGCAAATCATTGATTCAAAAAATTGATTGCTCGTCTCGAACGTGTTAAAACAGGAGAAGTTTGGAAAGCTTGAGCTAAAGGTAGGAATAAAGAACTCCTGAGAACACGATCAAGCTTGCGGGTGGGAGTATCTTCACTTTGCCAAAGCTAAAGAATCGCGACATTCTGTGCCTTGATGCTTTGCTGCTGTGCAGTTTGATTGTGACGGCTTGCGTTTCTTGCTCAGAGAGATGTTTCCGTCATCACCATGATGGAAAGAAAACCCAATCATACCATATTTCAGTGGATGAACGTTCGCAACTACCAGCTACATCCAGCTACTTTGACGCCAGGGTAGGACCAATGCCATGGTCACCTTGACAAAGCTTCGTGCCTGGCGATGCTTTAGGAGTGCGGCCGCGGCCGATGCAGCTAGGCTGGTGCGAATGCCTGCGACGTTAAAGCTGTCCTCATTGGATGCAGCCAGAAGGCAGGTGCTGTGGCAGTCCAGGACTGGGACGTCTTGAAGATGTTGAAGTGCCCCGAAACTGAGATTCTCATAGATTTTCCTAAAGACTTTCAGAATGCCGGGCCGTGCTTTGCGATTGAGTAAAGGAGGATCATTTTTGTCCTCAATTGTGGTGTAGTCAGTGCAGTCCTTGTGCAGGACGCGGGAGTGGATGGAGATGAATTCCTTGTTGGGTTGCTTCGTTGAGTCCCACTTGGCAACCCTAAACGACGATCAGGTGCAGCAGCTGTCAAGGCTGCTGACTCACAGGGATGTGGTGCTGTACCCCTGGCTGGCGGGGAAGGCCCCAGTGCCGGCAGAGATGCTGAACGAGCCGAATGACCGGAATGAGGTCATGGTCATGTTGCTGAGGTATGTGAACCCCAAACATCCGGCCTTGAAACAGATCAGCTGAGCGTTTTGCTGAGCGTAAAGCAGAACCATGGAGGAGATGGAGCTTCTCTGCTCTAGGATCCACCTTGGCTCGAGGCATGTGGCATGGAGGGTGTGCATTGAAGCCGCGCTGTGGTGGATTCGTTGGGTTGGAAATCGTGCCAATGTACACTTGCGGTTGATGGCACATTTTCTGCAACTAGCTGGAGGTCTTCCAACAGAGTCCCCAGACTCCCTGCAGCTGGACAGTCAGGATGGATTGACACGCCATCGTCGGTGAAATGTGCGTCCGATCAGTTCAGAAACCCTTGTGCTGGAGACGCCGCTCAGGTACTTGTTGCAAAGACTGCTTGGAGTACCGCGGGAATTTTGGCTCAGGCAATTATATAGCCATATGAAGTGCATCCAAGGCATGGCAAGTTTAATTTGGAACAGGCTGTGGAAGAAGCTATATTTGAGCACTTGGAGGATTTGGAGCCAAATTCTGATCTGTAAGTCATGCAGGTCATACAGGTCATGCACATTTCTCTGAAAACCTGGCAATTTCAGCCCACGTTTTGAATCTTTCCAATACTTGGATGTTTGCATTGCCCCAATCCAAAAATTCGGTTCCTTTCGTCCAGAATATCAGAATATCAAGAATATCAACACATTCAGAGCCATCATCTATCTAGATACAGTTTGATATTTAGTGCCTGTCATTTGGTCGAAATGTGTCTAGACTTTCCCACCATCCATCACTTAACAGTTATTCGCCTCTTTGGCGTAGTTCTCCTGATGCCTGGCATGGACACAGTTGCGCCACTTGGGCTCGCTTTTTCAAAAGGGGAAACCATGGGAAACCCCCAAAATCCAGTGGTTCGCCCTCAGACAAAGCCATTTTTTGGTTGCCTAGAAATGATGTCCAGGAAAAAATGATCATCCAGATGTGGCCAAATGGGAGTTTGGATGTTCAGATCAGCTTGGATTGCCTAAAATCATGCCTAAAAATCCATATACTGACCTCATAAAACCAGAGTGGAGCAGGAGTCCGGACTCTCAAAACGTGTGGCACGCACCCAGGCCATGTCTCCAGCCTGCAGAATTGTACTGCAGAGGTGGGATAGTGCTTCAAGCTTCCCACGGCATGGCAATTTCCACTCTTGCGGGACACCAACTTGCAGCAAAGTATTGTGTTAGCCTATTCCTCACAGATGCTTCACAGATGCATAATGACTTCTGCTATGCAGACACAGTGAGCAGCAGATAGCGGCAGCATCAGCAGTGCAATCAGCCAGAGATTCTCGGGTTTGGTGTTCAGCTTGCAGGATTACCAGCAATTCTATAGCAACTAGTCATGGAATGTACTCATCCTCAAGTCTCCAAACCCATCTTTCGCTGCTGGTCCATGTCAGACTTTTTGCAACCTTTGAGCCCGCATTGAGCACATATGCAGCCGATAGGAGAAGAGTTGGTTCCAAACGAGCTGTCGCCGCTGCATGCGAAGGCGGTTGTGGCTGTATTCAAATGTGTAGCGCAGTTCTTACTTCAACAAACTTGATGGAGAAATTCCACAGTTGAGAAGATTCTAATGTGGCAGATTGTGTTATTTGATGTTGTTTGTCTCTGTCCTATGTGTGGACACACATTGCCAGGTCTTGAGATACTTGGGCGAGGACCTGTGACTCTGACCTGTTGTCTGCGCAGTGGTGTGGCTTCCATTGCCAGTGCGAGGACAGATCCTACGTGTTGGCAAAAGCATCAAGTGAGTCTAACTACTGCAAACGGTTGTTGATGTTCCAAGTCTTGCATCATCATTCGTCTCTGTTCCCAGTACCGTTGGCCATAGTTGAATCGAGGAATTTGGAGGGACACATCCATGTCTCTTCCCCACAGCGCCAGGTCTCTCAAGCTGGACATGTCCATACCGCGAGAAGAGCGGGAAACTTGTTGCTGTGTCAAGGTACCCCATTGATTTAAGGATTTTTTTCTCCTGGTTTGTTGATGCAGATCCCAATATGCCCAATATCCAACTTGTCGCAATCCACTGTGACTCAGGTCCCAGTTCTTTATGGAGACCTGGCAGCTTGGTAGCAGCGTTTTTCACCAACGTTCCCTGGGAAAATCGGGGAGCCTGGGGAGACTTCACCCTTTCCCCAGGGCGGATTTGGCACCACTGGAGATGGAGCCGCCCAAGTCGCAGCCGCTGGAGCTGAAGACGATTCGGCTCCCGTCCCGAGGCCAGGATAGATCAATGGTGGCGATCAATGGCTCATATGACTGGGAGGTTAACAGGATATTAATGGAACAGGCACCATCAATAGGCCATGGCCATAGCTATTCAAAAGATTGTGTTGGTTTTTCCACAACATGAAAATAGGGTATAATGGATATGAATGGGATATGAATGGCATATGAATGGAATATTGATAGGGTACTAATGGTGGGTTACTATTGTGATGGGATACTATTGTCACGGGACATGAATCAAGATACATCATATCCAAAATGTTTCGTGGCTCTGTTTGAAAATGGAGGTGTGTACACGTCTGAGTATCTTCCCAAGGGAAAATGATGATCAACCATTGGGTTTTGGATGGTTTTGGGCTACAGGATTTTCATAGCCAAACCCCAAAAAATGGCTATGGATCAATAGCTAACACAAAAAACAGACCGGGGATACCATTGGACCATGGATACCGGGGGACGAAACATGGTCATGGCTGAGGGTAGCTCTCCAGCGGAAAAGGTGGAGACAGCAGCGACTGCGACGACTGCCAGCGCGAGCGCCTAGGGTATCTGGGTTCCACCTGGCGATTCAATTCTTTTTGAAACTGCCTGATAGAAAGGTAAGATGCTCATGGTCTGTAAAATTCCCTCGAAGTCGTGCAGTTTTTGTACTTTACATATGTTTGGGCTTTGAAATGGGCAGCCGATTGTGATCAAGATCTGGTTATGGTGAGTTTCTTTTGCCATTGGCATGCTGTATCAATCGTACTGGATGGTTGGAGCTACACAACAAGGCGAAGCAGCGAAGCAGCTCTAGTCCTTTGCTCACTTTAGTCATATTTTGAGTTTCCACATGTTTCCAGCAAAGTTGTTGAAAGCCAGTGGTAGAACCCAGTGGTAAGACCTAGTGGACCTATATTGTGATAAAAACCCAAGTGGTAGAACCTCATTCTCCGCAAGGTCTGTGGTTGTCCAGGAGCAACAGGACTGGGTGAAGGGCTGCAGTGGTCGCAATTGGACGCAATTGGACACCTCAATAAGATGCTTCACAGGTGGTGGTTCAATGTCCATTCCAGTTAGGTTTGAGAGCATGAAACTGGTTATGAAATCAGGCAGATGTCAAAAAATCAATGCCCCGAACTCCCATTGGCTCAATCTTTGGCTCAAAGTTTCTGACGCTTCCCCTCCCAGCCGTTCGGAGCTCAGCTTCCAGTTGGGTTCATGATGAACTGCTATGGTCCATCTACAGTTGGGTTCATGATGAGCAAATGGAGTATCCTGGAGTTATGTCACTGCTGAGGTGCCACAAAAAAACCCTCAGCAGCCTCAGCAGTTCATCATGCCCGCCATGCGCTTGGTTGCAGAGGGCGCTTGCCGAGTCCAAATTCTGGGACCTGAGGGGGAAGGAGCCAACTTCTTCATCGAATCACCTGGGGTTCACATTGAATCAACTGGATAAATCCTGGATAACTCCTTTCAATGCAATCTAGTTAATCTAGTTGCAGCAATTTGGCTTCAAGGATGAAGACGCATCATTTCGGAACCACATGAGTGTGAAACTCTAAATTGGTGAAATCAACAACTGCTGTATGGAACGCAAGTCAAACTCAACCTTTTCCCATCGCCGGGATGCTGGAGAGTGCTCTCCTTTGCTTGGGAAGCTTTGCAGCTGGCTGTTGCTCCAGTTGTGTCACTCGGGGCTTCAAGCGCCGTGTGCGGGGATCGAATCGGTCCATCTCTGCTGCGCGGAAGGGGCGCACCCTACTGTCCCCCAGACATGGCGAAATGTCCCCCACGTCTCCGCGGTCGCCAAGCAAAGCCACCAGCGTGGCAGAAAGCCGTGCGAGTGCAGAGAGTGAATCTGGGCATTTCAAAATATGGTGTAGGATGCTGTAGTAATGTTCGAGGCGGCAACCAGCCTCTCTTCTCACATTCACGAGGCTCTTGATCCGACCGCAAATCGTTTTTTCCATTTATCCAGTTCTATCTCACCATCTTCCATTTCTTAGTCTCCTTTAACACCATGCACCCACCAAGTGGACTGGCCCTTGGGATCGGATGGATTGGGTAGGTTCCCTCCCAGGACCGTGATGCGGGAAATTTGTGGCGCAAAGCTCGCCACATCTTTGGCAACATCCTGCAGGTTCCCCAGACGCCTCGGAAGCGCTCGCGCCAGGCAGTCCCGCCGGACAACTGGCGTGGACGGAAGCTGGGAACGCGAAGTGATCCGGGGATTGGGAGATTTTGAAGCATCGAAAGCCTTGGCAACAGGATTTTGCGTAAAGTGCTGGTGTTGACCATCCAATTTTTGGAATTGAACGGATTGAACACCTCAAGGAGTCCAAAGCGCCTGACTCTGACTGGTTGATCCCCGAACCATCTGGCACCAAGCGTGCGGTGAGGATCTGGTCCTTCAAACTGCGCGCGGGGGCTTCCGCGACTGTGGAAGCACGCTTCGAAGATGATGGGGCGCATTGGATAGTGATCATGAAAGACAGAGGACCTGGCATTGATGTGACACTGGGCATGCAGGATAGACACACATGAGTGGTCATGAGTGCATTTTTCTTCGGACTTGGTCTTAGGATGTCTTAGGACCAAAGTCTTTGAACAAGTTGATCAGAAGTATCAGAAGTTGTGTGTGTGATTCTTGAGGTAGTCGGGGTCGTGTCAGCTGTATCCACTGAGGAAGGCTGTCCTCCTGACAGATGACGGGGAGCACGAATTGGAGCATGAGACGGGGCAAAGTTTCCATGGCCAGACGCCTCTGTGTGAGGGCGAAGCAGTGTTGCAACTTCACTTCCGTAATGGCCATGCATCCTTCACAGAAACGTGGCGGCAAAAGCACGCAAAAGCCAAGAAAGGACAGCTTATCGGGTGATGTGAGATGCAACTGAGTTTCTCTTCGGACTTGTTGGTACTTGTGGGGTCTTGGAATCACAGCTATGAGAGTTGGAAGTTTCTGGAGGCAGCGTGACTTGCATTACTGAGGAGCGACAGGTGGAAGTGAAGATGTTCCTTTTCCGTGCCGGATCTCGGATTGGTGAGCACTCCTTTGTTCAAGCTGTCGCTCGCCAAACTTTGGTACTCTTTGCCCAGTTGCCTGACCTTTCCCATCCTTTCCCGGTTGATGTAGGAAGTGTAAGCTGAGGTGATGCTCAAGTGGATCTCAGATGCGATTCACCGTAGCTTCCTCCGCCGTGATGTGAAGCTCAAAGCCGACAGCCTCGCCGTGGTGGAGGCGCTTACCCCCAAATTCCCATGGGTTTCATGTGGAGCATCATTTGCCCTGTTAGGATCTGTTAAAGTGGCCATTTTGGGATATCCTCCCATTTTTTGGGAAAACCCATCATGTGTTGCTGGTAAGTACAACGAACAACAGCCACTGTGAGATCTGACAGCCCTGTAGGTGGAGCGGGTGATGCATGATACGCTGTGGGAACGCTACGTAAGGCGGCGCAAGTCCATCCTGATGCAGCTTGGCTCTGCCTGTGGCTGGTGAGATTCGCAGAGTTTCTGAATTGTCGAAGGGACTGGGTTGCAAAGAAGATTTGCAAAGACTGGGAAGATCTTTTGCAAACATTCAAGGACTTGAATGAAAGGTCTAAGTGGATCTGCAAATCCAAGTAGGTGAGCTATCCAGTTCTTTCACTAGTTGCGTTCCCAACCTAGGCAGCTGTCACAGCAGTCCAACGAGCACTTTGCCCATTCAACCACTCGCTGCGAGATGGTCACTGATGCACTGGTGCCTTTGCCGATCTCCCAAGCTGCGAATGAACACTGGCTGTTCCATGGGAACCTTGGCGGAGGGAACTTCAAGCTGTGGGGAAAGGATGGTTAAGACAGGTGGAACGCTGGGGATATGAAGACAGGTCTGGCTATGTCAATGCTATGTTTGGTTACACAAATCATTCATACCGTCATACCTGTGTATTGCATGCGGGCTTTCTTTCGAAGTGCATTCTGAGATATTCTGAGCTCGTGTAGCTGCCACTGTCCCAAGTATCTTTCCACCAAGGACCTCTGCCACCAACGTCCTCTCAATCTTTGAGGACGGCTTTCAGGATCAGACTCAGTTGGCACATGGTGCAGCCTTTGGCAGCGGGATCTACTTCACTGAGTGTAGCTCCAAAGCCGATATGTACACCGAACCTGCAGAGCATACCGAGGTGGCTCACTTTTGTTGGACGCTTTTGCTGGGTGTTTGACTGAAGGTGACTGAAAGTTCAGATGACGCAAGGACCTTGAAAGATACAAGACCTTCAGGACAGGAAAATCAAGGATGAGCAGTTCATGTCACTTTTTCCAGTGTTTGCAGTGTTTGCTACATCCCAAATGGCAGGTTCATGACCATGGTGGTCTCTGCTGCATGCTCCTTTGCCGAGTGACCTTGGGCCGTGCCAGAAAGCTGGACTCGGAGTTCCATGTGGACAAGCATCAGCTGCAGGAGGCAGTCTTCTCCATGGGGTCCATGGGTTGGTGACGGTTGGTGGAAAACATTTTCAACAATCAGTGTATCCTGGAGTGTGCGGGGAGTTGGGAACCTCCAAGTATCCAAATACGCGCTTGAAAGCAGGAAAAAAACTTAACGAAGTTAAATTAAACTTGGTTTGCAACGTTTGCAGATGTCATCGGTGCTTTTAAGCAAACATAAGCAAACCATCCCGGGATGTCCCAACTAGCGACTCCAGTGAGGTCATGGCTACTGGCCACTATCACTCAGTACTGGCTGATCGTGAGCGGCTGTTCTCCTATCGCGAGTTTGTGACACCTGCAGATCAGGTCTATCCGGAGTTTTTGATTTGGTATGAGCGACACCAGAAATCCGCCATGCAGCAATGGAAGGATCGCAACTGGGGCGGCGATCTGTTTTAAGGTTTCCTGGAAAGAGCGGGAAAAGCTGGCCTTTCAGGGTCTCAGACTTCATTGATTTCGAAGCTTTCACGGATTCTGCGCTCAGCAGAGGCTTGTTGCGCTCACTTGTCTAGCAACGTGGCTGCGGAGCAAGAGCTTTTATACCTCGTCCTGTAAGGGACTTTCCTTCGTTGAAGACAGCTCCGTACGTCTCATCCCCATGTGGATCTTTCTCTCAGCGCATAAGAATTTTCTAAGAACTTTCTAAGCAGAAAGATGCAGAAAGATAGGCCTTGCCAGAAAAAATGGAGAAAGTCTGCGTGTCATTTGTATACAACCTGAGCAGGGATGCGACGAGCGAAGCAAAACAATCGGTGGGAACATGAGCTAATTGGATGCCAACCGGATTGGAGGATGCACCAGTCCAAACATGTCTAAACTGTCCAAACCATCCTTCTCAAAGTTGGAATTCTGATGCACAAGTCGCCCAAAATCACTTTGGTTCAGGAAGTCCACCGTTGAATATCTGAGGTGGCACGCAGCGCTACACCAGTGTTGGGGCCCCCAGGGGCCCCCAGAGGGGCCCCCAGGGCAGGGTGAATCACTGAAGCGCCTCAATTATCAAAATGGCTGGGGCACCAGGGTTTTTCATCTAGAGAGATTTCATATGATTTCATGATCTCTCTCCGTTTTGAGTCCAAAGCTGAGAGGGGGCGTTTCCAAGGCCGAACCTGCGGCAGAGCTACATGCCCCAGTCATTCACCCAGCTTCACTTGTACCAAGAATCTCGGTGAACAACAAGCTCGGATGACCCCACCATGGAGAATCGCGCGGTGTGGATTCCTCACAAATAACAATACGTGGTGATGATGATGATGATGATGATGATCCTACTCATCATCCAATGACCCCAGCATCCCCATATCCCCCCTATCCCAACCTGGTAATCTTCAACCTTTCCAGAGGGACATCCCTAAGGCCAGCTCCGGCGGCTCATGTGCCATGCTACCATGCAGAGAAGCTGAGACAACAGCTTCAAGCCAAGCAGCAAGCCGTCCAAGCCTCAAGTACTGCAAGTGCTGAACCGGGAGAAATTGTGCTGGTTGCTGATGTTGCTGGTTTTTTGATCTGGAGTGGGAATTGGATTTGGGTGACTATCCCCAGCCGAACTTTTCAGATTGGTGAGTTATTGCAATTGATTCATTGGGCCTTGGCCATTGCAAGCGTTTGGCAAGATGCTGGAAGCTCTCTCAGATGGTTTTTCCAGATACCCAAGAGTGAAGACTGGAGTTCCCGCAACTCTCCATAAGTTGCCAAGTCTCCAAAGCATCGCTGCAGATTCGTGTCATGGAGCCCTTCCGGAAAGTCAATGGAGAGTGGGTTGGAAGTCCCAGGGAGCTGAGGTCAGATCCAATAGTTGCTGGCAGTCACGTGGTAAAGAGTGTCAAAGGTGGCATGTTTCACAGTTATCGCAAATCCCAAAAAGATAGAAGTTGAAGTTGGTAAAATCCAACTCAAATAGTGGCAACGGACTTTTCGATCCTTTTGCAGGCTTACCATTGTATGTTGTCAGAAAAAAAGCAGTCTCGTGAAGTCCTTATCGGTCATTGAGGTGGACTACTGGAGCGAGTATCATCAGCCCCCTGGCATTGAGCTGTGGATGGTAGCTATTGAGCCATGGTCCAGAGACGTGGCCGGAGATATCCCTAGTTTCCACCTGTTGGATCGTCGGTCAAACTTGTGAGGTGCTGGATTCCTGCCTCCATCTTGGACGTGGATCCAGAGTTGGGGGCCACGGACGACAATGTGAAACTGTCCAAAACAAGGATTTCCTAAGTCTGGGGGTACCCGTAAATCACATTTTTTTTTTTGCGGGGGATTTTCCATCATAACCCATCTATTTTGGGGTACACCCCATGGAGACTGGAGAGCAAATGGCCACAAACCAGGTCTGGTGGCATCGTGCTGGACGTGAAGCCTGGCACAGTTGACATCTCAGAGGGCCGGGTGCAGCTGGGTGCCCCTGCAATTGCTGCAAGCAGTGTACAAAATCAACATGATCCAACCAAATTTTCGGGGCTTCACTCCATGTTCAAGGATTTCTAGCGGAAATATCTTGACATGGCCCTTGGATAGCCTTGGATGGTTTTGGATTCAAAAATCAACAGGTGGTGTTTTCGAAACCTCTGGGGCCTCCAAGGCCTTGAGGCTCCACGACCAATGGCGGGTGCGGCCACGCCGCATGCCCACGCCCGACCAGGTGGGCATTGTGACAGGTGATGTGCCGGTGATCCTTCCCCATTTGGGGCTTCCAAAGATCCAACCCATGTTTTTTTTGGGGTAGTGTATTTAATAGTAGGGGGATAGGGATGGGATATACTTTGAACGACTTTTAAGCTCCAACACCTGAGCTTGAAAGCCTTCAAGTATCTCCCTCTCTCTCTCTCTCTCGGATGTTCAAGTCCTTTTGCACAACTGCAAAAACAATCGACAGTCAAACATCACAGGATTAGATTCTCCCACGTCACTGAATCATTTGCACTTAGAAGATGCCTCAGGTGTCAGCTGTCCATAAGATGCTGGCGAACGTGGAGTTAGAGATTCAAGCGGAAAGGCGCATCGGCGTTTTGCCGTGCATCGGCATTTCGCGGATGCAGACGTTGCCCAGCTGATCGCAGGTTCTTTCATGAAATCGGCCGCAACAAGATTGATGTCAGCCACAAACTCAGGGAGGATGTGTTCCTCCAGGTTGGGTTTTTGTCACGGCAGAGACGAATAATGTCGAATAACATGAATAAGAGACGATGCGGACAACGACAACGACGATGATGATTGGGTGATTTCGCGAACGGTTTTTTTTTTTTTAATTTGATGCGATCATGTGCGATCCACGTTTTCGGGGTTTGACAGCCCCAGTGCCTGTAATCTCCAGCTTCAGCGAGAACGCAGTGGTTTCTCCATGTTTCTCCCACTCGCCCCTGAGTTCAGCGCAGCGAAGAAGTCACAGTTCTTGGAGAAAAGGTCAACAACTTTGTTGGTCTCTTGGGGTGCCAAGTGCACCTGAAGGCTGGATGGCCGTGGGCCTGAACGGCTCAAGTCATTTCGGTATCTACTGGGGCTATGTTTTGAGGAGAAAACATGCCTTTTCTCTTTCAGTTGCTACTGGAGTTTCACGACCAAACTCCTGTTGTTACGGTTGGCGACATGCCAGTTTTGACCGCCATGAAGCAGGTGAAGTTTCAATCGCAAAACTGCCTGACGTTGGGACCCAAGGCTGCAGCCAGCATGCGGTTTCTTCGCCTAGGATTGCGTCGCATTTCTGCGTGGTAATGGTATATTTGTGCAACAACACTTACTCATTGGAAGATTAGAGAGAGTGTATGGCCTTCTTGCGGCTCTTGCGGTGACTCCAAGAAACAAAACATATCAATATAAAAAAAATAATTAACTTCGAACCTCAGTCTGCGTTTTTTGTCTTTCTGGCTGATGATTTGAGGTTTGAAGACTTCCGTTCACTCTTCTGGGATATCGCCCACCTCCAGCAAGACATGTCAGTCCAGGTGCGACGTTGTTGTGCTTATGACATAATGGTGCATCGAAAGTGTCCCCCACCCTGTAGACAAATATCTCATGTAATGGGTGAGAAAAATCAGAATATAAAAAATCCGCCAAAAGCTTGAGTCTTCCAGCTTCCCAGCTGTTGACATAAAGACTCGAAAACGGACCTGGAGGGAGTCGAGCCCTTAAAGACATGAGCTTCAAGTCTTGAGAAGACTTCAAAGACAACGCCACACCCATAGGGCAACAGGTCCTTCTGCTTGACAAAAAGAAATCAAAATCCAATGTTTGGTTGCTGGTAAATGGGCATGGTTGCCCTCTGGTTGCCCTCCAACATGGATTGCAAATGCTACATGCCACTGCATAGAATCATGCTTTAAAGAGCCTGATGTTTGAACTAAATGGAAACCACGACTGTCAAGCTCAGAACAAAACATAATCGACAGTAGCGACAGCATGTCTTTCCTTTTGACTCTGTAGTTGGGAAGTTTTGACCTTGGGATTGTTTCAGCCAGGTAGCTGGGTTTTTGCCAGAGGGAAACCACTTTAATTCCTAATCAAGATATAGCTTATAGAGGCTGCAGCCACTGAGTGGTTTCTCAGGCACTGCAGAAGGAAGTGGCTGAGAGCGCCATTTCGGGCACACCTCACAGCAAATACGACATATGTCCGTGGCTCAGGGTTGTAATTTGCCCAATGATTGTAACCATCCCCAATTTTAAAAATCCCCAAAATGATACATCATCCCCAATTTTAATGATACATTTCCCCTAATTTGCCCAATGGGGTTGTCCTTTTGGGTTTCAACACATGACCAGTTTCAAAGTCATCTAGCCCCTGATGAAGCCGGGCTGGAGACCAGCCTCAGGTGAGACCTTGGGCAAGGGCACCTATGGCGAAGTGGTGAAAGCCAAAGACAAACGAACCAGGTGGTGCTGGGGTGGCGCTAGGTGATCTTTAATGGGATGACCATGGGATGACCATGGGATGACCATGGGATGACCATGATTTTGGTAGTTGTTGGAGGTTTAAGGGCCATTAGGAATATCTATAAACGCAGATTTTATTCATATATATATAATTATATACACATTATACACATACATTTCTTATCCATCTTGTTATATATATATATATATTATATTCATAATTGTGATAATAATAACAATAACAATAACAATAACAACAATAATAATATTATTATATATTATTATACATACACATTTTTATTATATATTTCTTGGGTTGATGTTGAGGAAAAACATGCCAGGCAGGTGAGAGCCATCAAGATCATCAACAAAGAGAAGGCCCGGTTTGGCGATGTGGCCATGTGAGAAGTGGTGATTGAAGCCGCTGTCAAACAATTGCTGCGCAGGTGCATGGCGACATGGAATTCCTGAAGCAGGAGATCCAGAACCTGATCCAGCTGGATCATCCACACGTCGCGGCTTCAAGTTTGCCGAAGGCGGAGGTTTTTTTCCTTCAGTTCCAGCTAAGTAGCATTCCTCCAGAAGGTCTCCAAGTTGACTAAGGTCCTGAAGCTCTTGGAGTTTTACAACAGCCAGGATCGAGTCTTTTTGGAGACCCTGGCTTGTTGCCACCTCTAGTGAGCGTGCATGGAAGGGTTGCAGCATATGATCGCAAGAGACAATACTGTCGATTTGATAGCCGTAAGATTAAAGTGGCGTTTGTCAAAAGTAATAGCAATGCTTGTTTTGATTCATCAGCCTTTGCCGCACGTTTGTCACTGCGTGGTATTTGGTTTTACAGATGATTTCTGACTTCCAACATCCTCCCAGTCCTCCCAATCCTCCCAAACCGAAAGTGTGCCAGGTGACTGATCACTGCTCCCGCGGGGAGCTTCACAAGCACATCTGCCAGGGCCACAGCGGCCACAGCGGCCACAGCTGGAGCTGCCATAGGAAGCTGTGCTCAGCTGGGCCGCGCTGTTCTCAGGTGATGCCAGGAACAGCAGGAAGCGCATCCCTGAGGCGTCGCCTATCATCATTGGCATTGATTTATAGTTTATACAATTGTCAGTTCTATGATTGTTATTATCATTGTCATGACTGCATGACTATTAGCACCTTACGATTTAATTATAACAACAATTATTGTGATTATAGTAGACAACAACATATTAATATAACAACATATAACACACTATAACAACCATCATCATATGATTGGTTATTTATGGTTATTTATTAATCAGCCAACCTGACTTGGCTGCTTCCCTGTGTGCCAGGCCTGGATCGCTCACGTCATGCAGCAGGCGGGGCGTAGGCCGCGGGGCGAGTTCCAACAACTTGCCAGGGTGACCGGACATCAAACGTGGCTGGAAAATTCCCTATCAATGGTTTATATACATGGCAGTGTGTCAAAACCTTGTACCCCCGTAGTTCACATCAAAATAGCTGGGATTTATGGATGTTCATTCCCCTAAAAATGGTATTAATAGGTATTGATCCATACCCACATGGAATTTATAGGGTATGTTCCAGCCATGGTTATTTCATGTTATTTCCCGTAATTATGTCCCATCCATTTATAGATGATGTTGTTTCCCATTTCCCTCTGGTGATGACTAACATAGCCATGGAACATCACCATGCTATTAAGAACGGTAAACCATCTATCAATGGGCCAATTTTCCATGGCGAACTGTTAGTCATAACCAGAGGGTAATGGGAAACAACATCATAAATGGATGGGACATGAACAAAACTGAAGAAGGTTTTGCCTTTCTGGCGAACATGGAGAATCTATTGCAGCAAAAACCCTGTGCCGGGAGGAAGATGTTTGCACTTTGTGGCCGAGGTTCTATCAGCAGTCACTCACATCCATGCCAATGGCATAATTCACCTGGACATCAAGTCTCAAAACATCATGCCGCAGTCTCAGAGGAGCCCCGGAGACCCGGTGATGGTGTCGGCTGAAACCAGGTGCGTGCCCCTGAAAGCTAAGGTTGATGCCTGCGTTGGCCACCAAGGCACAGTTCCTGCAGGGCGGCAACAAGGAGTGGGTGAGTCATGCGGATATTGGGAATTCGTCCGTGACACCGAATAGATCGGAGCCGCCGCATTCCCAGCCGCGCAGGAGGTTTGCTCCAACGATGTCTTCAGGGAGAAGCTCGCATGCAGCTGTTGATGCTGTTGGGTCATGATCCCCCAACGGTTGGGTCATGCTGCAATTGGGCACTTCGCCATGATGGAAAGCTGCGGCTGACTGAGGATCCCTCATGTCATGGTCATTGACCTGGGCGTGGCGGGGGACTCAGCTGTGCTGTTTTGGTCAATGTGGGGTTTTCAGCGTCCATTCAAACAGTTTGACATGGAGCAATCGACCGAACTGAAAGGTAAAATTTGACCCAAGTTGCTCAGATATACGCAATGTGGTAAACCCAATAATAAACCTACCATTCTTTTTTGGGTAATATCAGGGATTGTTTATCACTCGATTTACCATATTAATCCCATTCATTATCCATTATTTTTCCGTTATTAAACCACTCTTAACTCCCTTTCTGGTTGGTTATACCGCTATCATTCAACGATTATCATCCCATTCTTTATTCAACCACTATCATTAAACCACGTATTACACCGACATACCCCCAGCCATCTTCGCTGTGATTCTTTAGGCGACCATCTTCCAGCCAGGGAATTTCAAGCGTGGCAATCCCATGGGGACGCCGGCCACCATGGCGTGCGGGGGCCAAGGGGCGAAGGTTGTGGTGGTCGAACTGGTGGATTGAGATGATCCAAAGAACAACAAGTGGTGATCACTTTGAATGAACATACGGCACGGTCAGTGAACAATCCAGGGATGAATCCAGGGTTGACCTGTAAATTCTGTGAAGTCATGTGAAAATCATTGGCAATCCAGCCGTCCAGCCATGTTTTTTTGCACAGAAAGGGCATCTGCGGCATCCAACCATTGGACCAAGCCGGAGATCTCTCTCCGATGTGGTCAGGCCGGAAGTCTGGCGTGGCGAGATCACCCCTAAGGTGCGCCTTGGCCCTGCAGGGGGTCCTGGGTTGCTGGGATTCACCGATCGGCTCACAGTCACCAGACGTCCAGGCCGATGTCTTCAGCTGCGGCTGCGTTCTGTTTGAACTGCTTAGTTGGTCTCTCAGTTTCAACGCTCGCACAGATATCAGATATCCAGCCCATTACAGCCTCACTGTGTTCGGATGTGGGCTGGTTCATTCGCAGCACGAGACACCACTTGAGGCTTTCACATGCCCTGGGACTTTAAGTATCGTGTGCCTCTGAGCAGGGCAGGTTCGGTTGGTTCGGTGTGCGCTTTTCTGACTCACAGCTTAGGCTTCTTAGGCTTAGGCTGGCGGCGTACCGAGCGGCGTACCGAGGTGGTAGCAAACAAGAAGCCCGAGACTTCTGGGATTCCAAGCCGCGACCGCGCCTCGTAAGAGTCTCAGATGTCTCAGTCTGTGGAGATTTTACGAGTTAAGTTCCAGGCTTTTTCTCGCTGAAATTTAGATTGAATTTATATGATTATTATGATTTTATCAGAGTTTCAGGTTTCTTTCTGAAGTCTAGAATTTCTTCTTTGTCCCAATGATGACATGATGGCTTTGATGCCACAGCTAACAGCTTCCAGGAACGGATCCAGCATTCGCCCCCCGATGCGACCACGATGATGTTGAAGATGCTGGAGCAGGAGATACATCAGATCACCCGATGAGAAAACGACTGCCGTTTGGGGAGTTTGGGGAGCTTGGCTTTTTGTGCACCACTTGTAGAAACCATTTCTGACTGCATAATGACATACTAGATGACATACTAGTACCATCTACCATCTTTTGCATACTATTCTCATACTATTACCATCTATTAAATCCATTACCACTATTACTGTGGGGGATCAGATCCCCTGCTTTCGTTGAAAAAGTGCAGGATCGCCCCAGCCGCGTCACGGCGGCTGAGGCTTTGAGGGAAGCCTTTGTGTAACGGGTCGCTGGGCGGAAGTGTTTCATGGGACCCAGAAATTGACAGTTTATCTATGTTTATCATCATTTGGATGTGGGTCAAAATGGAAGACCTAGGGGACCACAGATGTTAGTCTAGTTTAGTATTAACCATCCAATTATTGGGGTACCTAAT
>Ga0126342_10004021_pt1 | contig 24759 bp, 19 predicted proteins | sample Cyp1metagenome_FD_92528 | JGI IMG/M metagenome (GOLD analysis project Ga0126342, IMG submission 92528) | Coral microbial communities from Lord Howe Island, Old Settlement Bay, Australia - Cyphastrea 1 metagenome | ecosystem: Host-associated > Invertebrates > Cnidaria > Coral ...
ATAATATAATATAATATAATATAATATATATTATATACCAGTGATGGTTATACGGTTTCTTAATTAATGTGTCGTTTCAGCCGCGCCAAGCGCTGCACTCTTTCCGAAACCAACTCGTTCCTCCGTTGGCCGGGGCCTGATCTTTGAGTAGTGGCAGGTGAGTCCCAGAAAAAACATGTATACTGTATGTACCCTCTGGTTATTTAACATAGCCATGGTATAGATGCCCCATTTATAGATGGTTTACCTATAAAAAATGGGTGGATTTTCCATGGCTATGTTAAATAACCAGATGGTATATGTAATGTAGATTTTAGCATCACGCACATGTTTTTTTTTTTAAACTTCAACCATCAGTCAAGATCATGAAGTTTCTGCGCTCAATAGCACTTTACTCTTCACGACCTAGCCCAAAGCTTTTTGCACCGCCTGCCTCTACTGCGGCCAAAATGGAATAGCCTCAGTGACAGGTTATCGCCCTTTTTTAATGGGGTGCTTCCAAGTCGGACCTGCCTTTCAGTGGAGGCTGGATGATGTATACTTCAACAGGCCGACAACAAGGACCTGTTCAGGTATATATTGATCCTTAAAATCTCCTGCTGGCAATGTCAACCCAGAATTTTTATAGTGGTAACCAGTGGTTGATAAATTCGGGTGGGACATGAAAAATGGTAGGGTCTATCTACTTCTGAAGATGCTCCGTCTAAAAAACTCGGAGTCTGTGATCTGCCTTGTCTGAAATGGTGTCCCCATATGTTCTCCTTGTGATCTCTCAGAGATTCATCTGTTGAATCAAACCTTGCAAAGGAAATCCGGCTTCCATTGCCAAGTTTGATTGCTGGAGTTTTTTCCCCATTCTTACAGCTTAAGACTCCTATATTTCCTGGTTCAATGCACCATTTTTGCTGGTTCAAACCCTTTGTTGTTGGCAAAAGCCCACTGAATTCCCATTTCCATTGCAGGGGTTTCCCAAATACTAAAAAAAAACATTCTTGCTGGTTCAAGTCCCATTGAACGTCCAAAAAAATCCATAAAAATCGAATTTTCCCGTTAGTTTTCCCTAAAAAAACCCTCTCCGTGGCTCCAGCCGGGGGTTCCAGCCGCTGGGGTTCCCGTGCTATGTGCTCCAACGAGGCCGGTCTGTTCATCCACCGGGTTCTCCTGGTCGCTCTCGCTGTCCACCTGGACCTCCGGAAAAAAATGGAAGGGGTGGATTCTCATGGAGGATCACGAGCAAAAACATGGATTTCATTCATGAATCACACGCATGCACACACACACACATATATATATATATATATCTATCTATGAATCATACATATAAATAAATATATATATATATATATATGTGTGTTTTTGAGATAATATTTGTGTTATAAGTTATATGTAATTGATTTTTTACATATGATCATATGATTTGGCTAAACATAGCCGGGGTTTCCAACCAAGATCTCCTCTAATGGCCCGAAAAAAAAAGAAACATCAACTAAATTTTTGTTGGATCGAATCCGTTGTGCCCGGATTCCAAAATCCAACTGTTGATCATCATGTGTTCCTTTAAACGATGTGACTAGTGTTCTCAGTGCATTGACCTATCAAATTTCACTCCAAAAACGGCCACAGCCTGTGGATCATCCACAAGCTGTTCATCTGTAATCATCTGATATTTCATGTGGCTAAAAAACACAATGCCATTTGCACCATCCCTCAATTTTTAGCAAACTAACAATTCAACAATATCCACCAGTCATCAGCATCTTTATAGTTTTTTTATACATGATGTGGATTGATGTGGTATGTTTACCATTCCCAGTCATGGTTAGCCCTTTTCTTGTGCAACTGGGAAGTCTCGGATGGTCTGGGAGCTCGGGGGGTCATGACATGTCATGACCTCCAGCGGTGAAGACATTCCAAAGAGCTTGGCAAAGAAACCTGCCGTTCCGCGGATGTGGGGCCTATCACAGCCATATCACATGGGTCTCTTGGAAAAAATATGAAAAACTGACTTTCTGTTTGGATCCATTTGTTAACTTTGATGGTGGATGATGGTGGTCTGTTCAAATCTCCTTGGTGTGTGTCAAACTCTGATGAAAATCTTATACTCTGACCTCCTTTTCAACGGATTTTGACTGTCTTTGACGAGTTAACCAATTAAACGGACACAGTTAGATCAGAGTTACCGGTAAGCCATCATTTCTTGTGGGTCCCTAATCACCCTACCCATGCGCAAAGGAGTCACCATGGTGTCAGCCGAAACCACTGAGATCTGCACCATCCGCAGGTGGGGGTGGTTTCTTCTTCCCCTGGCAGCTTGCCTGGGTTCCCGTGCCATGCTAGGCTCGTGGGGTTGGCACCATGCCCTTGAGATGCCAACGCACATAGGTTGGCGGTGCTTGGTGGCTTTGTCCAACGCCATCCAAACATTCTCTTGCGTGTCCCGTTCAGGGCCTGCGTGGCATGTTCGACTTTGAAACACTCGTTGGCATGTGAGTAGTGCCGTTCCAACATCATCTCCATATATCTCCATAGTTCGGGCATCATTTCGAGCAAGGAAGCCCTGGCATGTAAACAAATACTGTAGCTTGCTGAAAGCTTCTGCTTACCCTCTGGTAAACTAACATAGCTATGGAAAATCCACCATGTTTAATGGTTAAAATCCACTATAAATTGCCATTTTCAATAGCTATTTTGACACAACCAGAGGGTAACCCTAGCACCCTAGCACCGTTGCACCCAACATCTGCAGCTGCATCTTTTGGCCACGCCGGGCGACAATAGTCGAGGCCTGAGTTCCACCATGTTCCACCACCCAGTCCATACCCATCCTGGTTGGTAAACAGCTTACCCTCTGGTTGTGTCAAAATAGCTATTGAAAATGGCCATAGAAATAATGGATTTTCCCATTCAAAATGGTGGATTTTTCCATTGCTATGTAAACGTTTACCAGAGGGTACCGAACATCAATGAAACCATGCAGTCTGCTTCCAGTAAAATGCTATACTTCATGTTGTCGTAGGACCTGTAGGATGTGTAGATTGACAAGACTGGCCGAAAGGGCACTTTTTTTGGTAAAAGTCCAAGATTCCGCCCAGCATTGCTTTGTAGCCATCACACGCTCACTGAACTCTTGGTAAAATTCCAGCGGCAGCTTGAAGTGTCCTGCAGGATCATCTGATGGGACTCCGAAAGCTAGATGGGTGCGCTTAAAAAAAAAACATCTAGCTTATAGTGCTCATCCCATATCATCTATTGGATAATCACCAATATTGTATATGGGATAATCACCAATATTATATATGGATATATATGGGATAATTGATTACAACCCCATATTATCCCATATCCAATGGTGATTGTCCATGACTATCACAGCTTGATGACGACTCAAATCCAGGCCAGGACTCGGTCGTAGGTCAGTAGGCCATTCACCTCCGTTTCGACATCCATCCATTGTGTGTAGATCGCTGCGCTCACGCCACCCTCACCTTGGAGAAACCTCTATCTCTCTCGCTCTCTCTCTCTGAGCTGATATTTTATCATTTATTGTATATATATATAAATTGTGTAGTATTTTCTAATATTAGCACCTGTAACTTTTCTTAGAACTGATTTGATTATATATATACTTGATTCATAACTTTCGCCCAATTTCAGTGGTCCCAATTTCATACCTGGCGTGATCTTACCATATCTGAACTGTTCTGGAAAAGACTTGGGAGTGGAAAGTGAACTCCGACAAAATTACGTTGAATTTCTCCTGAGCATGGTGTTTTAACCGAAAAAACATGGTGTTTAAACGAAAAAAATGCGTGGTCGTTCTTGGCACAATACTTTCGGCACCGTTTCACAACCTCGCTGAATGTGACCGTGGCACAAATCGCCGCAAGCAATCTACCTAACAGCTTTTCCAAGTTTTCCGCAAACACCGCCTTGGACGCCGGAGCTTCAGGATCAATGTCTCTGTAGCCATTCGTTTTTCTTCTGTGGTATGACAGGTTTAAGAGCTCCACAGTGACTCCACAAGTCCACAAAATTGATCATGCTGAAGTTTAGTACGAATCATTGGGTCAATGCTAACAATGCAAACATCTTTCTTGGGTCCAATTGGGACCAAAGATCTGAAAATCCACAAACTTCGTCTGGATCCCAATGATTCACCAATAAAAACGATGAAACCCTCAAACCGCCATGTTTGAGATGGAAATCTTCAGTATCACTCTTCAACACATTTAGTTAATTTTAACATACCGTATTTTGTTGGATAATTTTGTTGAAACAAAAAAACATCAAAACACGCTGTTAGCACAGTGACTGGATCTCGGTTCACCTCCTTTTCGCCATAGCCCCATGCAGTGGAAGACCATTGGTGTCCCTCCACGGCATAGCCCAAGCCACCGTACTCACCAAGAACGGGCACACGGCCTGTGGGGAGTACTGTGACAGGGCGTGCCAAATCATGAGATTTTCATCGGAGTCGTGACGGTTTCGATTTGGAAACATACTGTTGATCATAGTTGATCGATGTTGATTCTGATCCGTCTTCAAAATGAATGCTTTCTTTAACAGAAACAATTTTCATGGTCCAATGGTGACGGTTTCGAATGAGTTACTGTTTGAGAGTTCAGTCGTCAGGGTGGCACAGGTCTTCGCAAATGTGCATGTTTTTGTCATGTCGAGGTAAAGGAATGCTCTATGCAGCGAAGATGACTTGCTAGTGAATCAGGCCTTTTACGGATTTCTTCAGGATTCTCATCAATTTATCGATTTTCATTCCAAACCTAAGCTGCTAGAAGCTCTAACACACCGTGGAGTGCATTTTTCTAGGCAAACCCAACTGCATCCTGGCCGAGATCTGGAGCAACAGTGCGTCACTAGTTGTTGGCGACTCATGGCGACTAGAAAGAGGAAACACCGGGCTGACTCCGCTAAAACTGCTGACTCTTAGTCAACCTTAGTCAACATTATCCTCTGGTAATTTAACATAGCTATTGAACATGGTGATTTATAGTGGATTTTCCCATTAAAAATGGTGATTTTCCATAGTTATGTTAGTTTACCAGAGGGTAGCCATCACACTAACACGGAGCAGTCACTTTTCTTGGTAACGTTGTCTATCATGTCTATCTAAAAAGCTGGCATGTCGCGTTCAAAAGGTGGACAAGCCGTGCTAAGTTGCGCAATCCTGAGAGGTGCCACGGTTCATGATTTCCCGTGCAGCATGGCTTGTTTGGGGTAGAGAAAGCTGCTTCTTTTGGAATCCAAAACAGCAGCGGTCAGTGGTCACCCTTGGGTGAAAAGTGCTTGATTGTGAGATTTATGATGATTTATGGCACACTTCCAAACAAAATGCAGAACGCCTGTAATATTTTAAAACAACATGTGGACACACCTCAAAACAGAATTCCCCGAAACCTCGAGAAACCATCTCCAAGACACCACGTCTTTTCATCATAAATCCACATCCACCTATTTCCAGCACGGAAGGATGGAATGTGGGGCACAGAATTTGCACTACGAATGTCTATTGTCTATCATTTCTGATTGTGAAAGGGTTCTTCATGGTTCTTCCCATTGCCATGGAATGGCAAAGGAAGCCTTCACCAATTTGTTGGTTAGGTAGTCAGATCCTGAACTACTCACACATACCCACACCTGACAGTCAGCCAGTATACCCCCACACATTGGCTATTCTTTTGGGAGGCTACCTACGGCTAGCTCATAACACATCATAACACTATAAATCTGTGATTATCGAATCTAAGTACTAGATTCGTTGGTATCAACATGCTGTATTATGTTGTCTTGAATTAATACGATCAATCATGCTTCACATTTTTTCCACTCAAGTCGTTCCATTTGCATAGTATATATATATATATCATTAAATATCATGAAATATCATCCATCCCCAGGCGTTCTTCAACCCGAGATCATCAGAGATCCCGCCTGCCCATCTGCCATCCCCTTCAGCCGGAAGTTCTGGATCTCCAGCCGTGCCGCTTTGGTGGTGACGCCATCGCTGCGCAGCGCACCACGGGAGTCGTGGCGCAGCAAACGGCTCAGACCCTGGCGCTGGAGCCAAGCAGACCAAGCCTGGCGCAATGGGATGGTGCCCGTACTGTGAATTTCTGCATGTCTATGCCCTGGAGAACATCATAGTTCAATATATGTATATATATATATATATATTTGATCAATTGTTGAATGTTCAATTTGATGTTAACATATGTTAACATTAATATACATTAATCTTATACGGGGTGCCAATTCAGTATGTGATAATGTGCAGCAGTTTTAGAGCGGTCTAGCTTTTGTGCATAGGGCCTCAGGCTTTAAAATGTATACAAAAACAATGAGAACTGGTTCTGCTATAAAATGCGTTTCCAGCAAATTCACGCCGAATTGGCATCCAAGTTCATCCAAATTCGAAGACCCTCAGAAACGCTTCTTCAAAAAGGGGTCAGGAAATTCTTTTAAGGTAGGGGTATTTTAGAGTGAAGGTGCCCACACATTTAGAGTTTTTCTTCTTTTATAGCATTCTATAGCAACAAAATACGGTGGCATTCTCATGTACCTTTTGTAGCATGGCCACATTCCAAGTTAGCAATTCGTGCCAAGAGAGGTCTCTCGCTGATCTAAAATGACATGCCCAATAAAATCGATACAAAGAGATCCTGGAAAAACACTGGTTCAATCCTGCAATAAAATGCTCCAAACACTCATTTTTTGCAATAAAGTTAGAAAGGAAATTTAACATGTTAAAAATCATCAGGATTTACCTTGCCAAAAAAATGCTCAGACCATCTCAGACCAACTCCTTAACAATAAAATGATTAACCTGACTCCAACTTTGAAATTCCGAAACCATTACGGATCTCGCTTAGACTATGCACAAGTCATCCATTTCTAGTGTGGAAAGTGCCACGGGGATAATCTTATAATCTTACCCTCTGGTAAATTAACATAGCTATGGAAAATCACCATTAATAATGGGAAAACTCACTATAAATCACCATTTTCAATAGCTATGTTAGTTTACCAGAGGGTATCAACCTTTCTTTTCGAAGAACATCATCTTCCACAATGACATTCCCCAATACTCGCCTCTGTGGCTTGATCCTCCTTATTGGGCACAAACTCCTCCTTGCCGCACGACGACAGGGATGTTCTACTTCAGGGAAACGTGATGTAGCAGAGTTGCAATCATGGCATACAAAAGCATTGAAGACCTCTCTGAATTCCACACAAGTTGAGGGCTTGCTTTGGCCTGGTAGAATCTGGATAATCTGGTAGCTTGTTGGTGTCTCACTCAAGCCTTTTTTTTTTTCTAGCCAGCAACTTCCACAGAAGGCACTACCAACCCGACTCAAAATGCCATCATCTATCCTCTGGTAAATTAACAGAACGAACTGGAAAGATCCACCATGTTCAATGGGTAAATCCCATGGTAAATCCACTATTTCGACTGGGCCATGGCTTCAAGTTCGCAAACTGTTGACATAACCGGAGGCGATCATCCTCACCTATGGGGCTCCCAAGATCTGTCCTCCACACTACTTGGATCTCTTCCAGCCAAGGCATCCCGCAGTTTCCTCTCGAAGTCGCTGCTGGACAAATTGAGATCCCCTGTGGCGAGCATGGTCCTGGCGTCTGCATCAACGCTTTTCAGAAACGCTGGCTGCATCATCTGCATCTAATTCCGCAGTGGTATCATGTTGTGTTTATATCCATGGGAATATCATGTCGTATAATGTCGTGTTTCTGTAGAACAATTTCGAAGGGGGATGCTTTTTTGTGTTTTTGTTGCTGTCAAAGTTCTATTTGAAATGTATTGGATTATATAGATTGCAATTGGTTTCTGTTCAACATAGTGCTAGATGTGCCAGCATCCATCAGCCAAACCGCCAACATCCACCAACATCCGCCAACGTGTTGCTTCAACATCACCTAAATACCTAAATCAGACTCAGAAAATGAATGAAAATCCCTCAGCTTCCAATCTTCAGCTTCCATTCCTTGAGTTCAACAAAAGTGCTGCCGGAAATGTTCGCATCGTGGCTCCAATGGTCACTGTGAGCGCACGGCTCCACTGGCGCTGCAGGCTTTGCTTCGTCACTGGCAGCCCGGAGGCCTCCGTGGGAGTCTCCGGCGCCAGGTCTGCCAGGTCTGCTTCGCGAAGGAAGAGGATGCTGTGGGGATAAGATGAGGCCAAACCAAGCAGCAGCAGAAAGGCATCCAGGGCAAAAGCATTGGGCCTGAAGTCTGAAATGCGCTGATTGAACAAATGAGTCTTGGAGTCTTGGATTTGAAATTTTTGGTTGTAAGGGAAAAGGAAAAGCAATGAAGAGGATGTGAGAGATAGATGTCAACAAAAACTCTGCACATTCCTTCTGAAATCTGCACACGCATACAGTAAATGATCATGCCACGTGCCCTTTTCAATTTTCGCAGCCTCCCACCTGAGAAACACATATCGTGGTGACTCCAGCTGTCCCGTGGGCCAACCATTAAGGTCAAATAGCTCTCGGAGGGTCGACACCGTTTCGAGAGCATTCGAACGGAGGTGCAAATGCTGCCCACGGTCCAGTTTTAGAGGCACCACTGCGCGTCGATGTACTGTAGCATGATAGTAGACATGCAGGATCTCATATGCTGCGGAAGCATCCAAAGTTTCCTCACTGAAAAACAGTGCTACAAGTTATTATAGTTTCTGGAGGAAAAAAACAAAGGATTCTACGGATAGTACGTAATATGTACGTATTATCAATGAGTCAAGTGGAGACTGACTGATGGATGGAAAACTCGGTCCAAAATGGTGAAAATACAGGTATGTGATGGTATGTGTATGTGTACATGAAAACTATGCGGCAACTATGCGCAACATTGAGCAACTGGTGACTATAGTGGCTAGATGTGGCTAGACCGATGACAGTTGTCACATCTTCTCATGTTCGAATGGTGGACGCTCTGCAGTTGCCCTGATGGCTTCACGTGTTACAGTGACTAGCCAAAAACTGTTGCGCAAATTAACTATAGAAACAATATGTTCGTGATTCGTGCAAATTTAGTTTTAAAATCTTGAAACACTTTCAGAAACCTTATAGGGCATTTAGAATTCACATCAACAAACATGTCATACTTTGGGACCTGGTAATTTCATGTAATTTCAACATATTCCAACCATGGAGCCGAGCTCTCAGCTGAAAGTAGCATCTCTTTGCAGAGTTCCGGCAGCGCTGTAGTGGCACCTGACCTGACTCCATCCAACCAATGGGGAGAAAAGGAAGCGGCAAAGGCCTGAAGAGACATATAGTCCACCATGGCTGCCTTAGAAGCCCCCATAGTGCCACTGGAATCGGCATATCTGGACGAAGCCGAGACTTTGGCCAGCCACTCCCGCCCCGTCGTCGTGGGGTCCGGCAGTTCTTTGTCCGCGGCAATGACTTCCGCAGCGATGCCGATGGCAGCATCCTTGCCGCCGTAAAACTCCTTGAGGTCTTGCACCAAGCGCCGGTGCTTCACCAAATCCACTGGAAAACCCAGGTCAACCACGTCTTTCAACAGGGCCACGGCCCGCGACCATTCCCCATTCCAAAGAGCTGCATCAATGAGGATATCATAGACCTCTGAAAGTGATCAAACTGTGCAAAATGGGCTTGGCATGCTGTACTAGGTGGCTTAAGGCATTGGCAAATTTATATAAATCAACACCGAAGCTATGCAACCGCAGGGTCCCTGCTGACACAGGGGCGCACATGCTGTGACCTATTGGATTCCAGATTCAACCCTGCGGATTTCTGCACCTACATGGCTGTTGTCCTGACAGTATGTTTCAATATATGTCATTATATTATGATTAAACGACGTGCCAAGGAGAGGAGTACATAATTATTACATATGTGCATGCAAATATGTTAAATATCTGCGCGCTATTATTTTGTATGTTTCTGTGCCATATCTGAAACATGTTCGGACTCTCAGCACAAACAACCCGAAAGTAAAATGCAACGACCAGAAAGCAAAAGTCACATCACGCCTAATGAGTTCAGACGAAACAGTCCTTCTTGCTACAAACCCCTCAAGCAAAGAAAGCACCTTTGGCCACCTAGAGCAACATCCCAGAAATCTACTGCCCATAGATCCTCTTTTTTCCGAACATTTCCAAAGCACCGCCAAGAATATGAAAAAAAGGTCCACAGCCCAATTTTCTGACCAATCCCTATGTTTCTATGTCTTCTCCACTTCAAAATCCAAGTTTCTTCCCCCATTCCATCTCATGGGCACAGCTCAAACGCGTGAGGCAACCATGCAGAACATGTCAAAACACCATGGGCACACGTTTCGCAGGGACCTTTTCAGAATAGCTTGATTTCAGTGCATTCTTGTACACACACAGATATATATATATATATGTATATTCTAACCTACTATTGAACAGCCTAGTCGTATGGTCCCAAATCAATGGTTTTCATCCCCTACTACACAATTGTTTTCTGTTGTGCTTAATGTTACAGTAGGGGGAAGGGACTTTCAACCATTCATGGCAATTATTAAGCAGTATTAACATGTATTAACATGTATCAACCACATATTAATCATTGTTAACCATCATGAACGACTATTAGTCATGATGAACCATCATTAACCATCATTTATATAGAGCCTTTACTAAACCATAGTCACCATTACAATCGAATTATGTAGCTGGTTGGTGGTGTCAACCCCTCTGAAAAATATGAAAGTCAGTTGGGATTATTCTTCCCAATATATGGAAAAAAACATGTTCCAAACCACCAATCAAATAATCAGATAGTTATGCCGTGTGGTATTCTTGAACCCTGTCCCCTCCGAAAGACGAGTGGCCTTGGTCCACTGCCGCTGCCTCTGGAGCTGGGATTTCGCCACCTGTCGCGCCACAGATGTGACCGAAACGTTTTGGGCCGCTGCCTGCAGGTTCTTGCGGAAGGAGGTGAAGGCCTCTTGCAACCTGGGGAGATGTGGATTTTAAGGATGATTTTGCTGGCAAAAACAAGAAAAGTACAAGATATGTTTCGGGGATCTTAACATCTTCCAAGCACCAGAATTGGGATATGAGCTCTCCAAAATGAATGGAGTCCCAAAATTGGCAATTCCAATAAGACAAGCATCAATTTTGGGGAGGCTCCATGTTCGTTTCAAGCAGAGGTGTGCCCCCGGCTGTGGCACAGAATTCAGCAACCATCAGCAAGCTAAACTTTGAAGAATGAATTGCATTTTTTTGTAATTTTTGGTGGCTGAACCATCTGTAACTATCTTGCAGCTCAGCTATGTTTCACTTGAGGCATTGGAACCCTTGGTCGTCTCAAAGCGAGACTCTTCTTCCAAGATGCACCAAACTTTGGGGATCTTGTGCGAGCGGCTCGCTTGTCCATGCGATGCCTTTTCATCTTTGATACGGATCGTCCCTTTTTTTTGGGGGGTGATACCCAACCATCCCCAACCACTATCGAAGACAGATTTTGGGTACGCAATTGTTGGACAAGTAGCTCCAAGATCTTGTCATATTGCCCTTCAAAAGCATAGCCCGTCAACAAGATCTGCCAAGATGTCACATCCTGGGATCTGCCACAGGTGAACTATTATTGTAGTACTATGCGAATGTCGGAGACAATAACAGCCTTGAAGATGATACAGGAGTATAGCAAATACATACACACACATAATATATATACACATAGTGTATACCTGCATCCTCGAAAAAAACACCAATATAAATGCTCATCTGAATGATTTATGATTATGCTTTTTGAGCGGTTTTCCTCCAAATGAGCATAATTGCACCCACCGCCCTTGGCATTTTTCCACTTTGTGCCTTTTGAACCAAAATTCAGAGCGTATTTCCCCGGAAAATAAATGAGTGTAAATACCCGGGAGGTAAGCGTAAAGACTTGTCCGTCAGAACGCAAATTCGCTCTTTTAGTTCAAGTAAGCACAAAAAAGTCAGAATGAGCATAAATCCAAGCGAAAACTGCTTTGAACAGATAAAAACATGTTGCTGCTGAATTATTTACATATTGATATGAATTACAGTGTTACAGTATTATTGTATACGATCAGTATATATAATTCATTATACATATGTGTGCGTGTGCGTGTGTGTGTGTGAGTGCTCAATCAATACGGTAACATGTGTTCGACAACTGCTGAAACATGAAGAAATGAACACTTCTTGAGTGCATGCATGCCGCTGGCAAGTTTGCGCTAACTCGCCCAAGAATTCATCTCTTCAGTGTAGCAACAAATGTTAAATGAAAACCCCATGTTCGACTCTTGATGGTTTCAACATGTTTCAACATGTTTCAAAGCGCAGCAAAACTGGGGCATGTTGAGGCATGGAGATCACAGATCCAAAAGCACAAATCTCACCAAAGTGGCAGGACCTATGCCAGCTTCTTTCATCCTTTCCATGGTGGTCATGGCAGCAGTCATGCTGCCCCTTTCACAATGAATACCTTAGTTCGAATCGCTATGTCCAGGAATATGATGGAACATGCGGAGCTTTTTTCCCTTGAAAAAATATGAAAAAATCAATGGGAAATAAAAACATATAAAAACTGCAAAGATTTTAACCATGAGGAGGTCGCCAATCATCACATTGAATGCTTCCGTTCCACAGCTCCCCAGGGATACTAAGCGTTCGAAAACACGTATTGCATCTTCGTAATATCCAGATTTGGCGAGGCCCAAAAACACGGTGATGTACTGTTTGGAGCTGGGTCGGACCCCATCCGAGCGCATCTGGGACAAGAGCCTTACACCCAGTTCCACCTGACCAGCGTTCACTGCTGCAAAGAGTAGATAGGTGTAGGTGAATTCATTCCATGCCACTCCCGCTTCGCGCAATCGGTTGGCGACCTGCAGAGCATTGGTGAACTGCCCGGAATCACTGTAAGTCCGTATCAGGGCGTTGTAATTTGAAGTCTCGGGCTGAACGTTCATGTCTTCCATCAATCGGAGGATCTGTCGAACCTCCCCAGTCGCATCCAAATGCCCCCAACAAGCCTGTTGAAGGATAGCAAAAACAATAGCGCTTGGCTGAACAGCGTGTTGCTGCACAACACCAAAAATGGTGAAACAATCTTGTACGCGCCCAAGGCGCCTGTATCCTGCCATCAGTGTGGCGTACAGATATGTGGTCAATGGGTGAAATTGCCTTGAATGCGCAAGCAAATGCATCAAGACCACCCCTCAACCCTGCAACCAATGTCAAGTTTTCTGTGGGGTAGGCAAAGAAAAACGGTACTATCGTTTGTTCCTTCAACATTTCACAAGGCCAAGATACCGTTTTTCAGGGTAGTGTTCGAGGGTTGCCCTCAGTTGCCTTATTAGACGTTCGCCTTGTCTCACATGAGCTTTGGCTATGCCCAAGTTTTTTTCTTGGACGTAGAACATGGCCATGATCAAATGGTGCAACGGATTAGGATTGCCTTTCAAGCGCTGCCGGGCTAAGATCTCGTTTGCTGCACGGGGCCCTTGCTGGGTGGCCATGGGAAGCAAAAGGATGCCGTAGGTGGCTGCAGAGGGTGCCTGAAGCCCGATATATACAGGAAATAAAGTGGAAATAGGATGGAAATAGCATGAATTTGCCATTGCAGTGGGCATGGTGGCTTTGTGGGGTTTCGAGCTATTGTACCAAAAAAAAGTCACGGCAAGAGACCCCAAACAGTGTTGCAAGGAACATGAATAAGAGACAGTGAGATACCAGGTTAGATTTGCAAGTTCCCTTTGCGAAGATGTCTGTAAAAGATGGTGTGTGAGATCTCTGTAAGATGTCTTTTGGCAAGATCTCTTGAAGATCTCCGTGTGCAGGCTCTCTACAAAATAGCTCTCTTGGCAAGATTTATGTAAGAGACCTCTTGGCAAGATCTCAACAAATCTCTATACAATGTCTCTGTACCAGATGTCTATAAGACGTCTCTTGGCAAGATCTTTGCAAAGGAACTCTGGGCAAGATCTCAACAAATCAATGTCCCCAGAAAAAATATATCTCTATAAGAGACAGATCTTCTTGGCAAGATTACAAACTCCCTAGAAAAGTTCTCTTGGCATTTTTTTTGTAAAAGATCTCTATACGGGGTCCCCGTGCAAGATCTTTATAAGAGGTATCCGCAAGAGCTCCGTGCAAGCTCAACAACAACGGGGCCATTTTGCAGCAGTTTTATCGAGGAAACCCTGTCCATCTATGTCAATCTTCCTTTTCGGTCGGAAATTGATTCATCCAAGTTCTGCAAACAAGGTAGACATGGCCAATTTACAATATTCTTGAAAAGACAAAATGTACCCTGACAAATCTCTACAAAATGGGCTTTTGTCTCTTACAGAGTGGTTGCATGGGTTTGGTGCACACAAATGATCATGCCTTTTAAAATAAAAAGGACAAAACCAGCTAAAAAATATTTGTTTTTTCCATGTGGCCACATTTTTCAAATTCATTTGCCACAGAATGAAATCTTTATGGGGGGTCAACCTCTACCATTCTGTGATGGAAATGGCAACGGGGATCTTTTGGACCTCAAAATGTCCCGAAAGTGCCACACCTGCCCCGAAAAATGGACTTAGGTCAAAAAACAAGCACGGCGCGCTAGTAAAATGAGACCTTCGGAAGAGAGGTCTCCGCGCCACCGTTTCGGGCGAGACTTCCTTCGAAAACAGAAGATGAAGGAACTATGTATTGTAATGTTTTTGTGCTGTAATGGTTATCAAAAAGGCCGCACACGTATGAGACCACCTCGAAGGAACACCAAGCCTTAACCCCTACCGGCCCTACCGGAAGACCCCCAAGTGTGGCCACAGTGTTTGGGGAAATACACTGCTGCGTGAACTCTTAGATTGATCCAGGACACCGGCATTTCCGAAGCATCTTCCATTGAAGTCACCAAATCCCAAGCCTCCTCGTAGTGATTGGCCAACACAAAGGCATACACGACCTCATTCCATTCATGGACTTTGGGGCCTTGCGCCCGAAACCACAGCTCCGTTTTCCAAAAGAGCTCCACGGCAAGTTCAGGCGCCACATTCTGCAAACGAAATTCTCTCAGGACGGCCTTCAGGAAAAAAGCCTGATGCTTTAAACATTCAAACGCCAAAGCCTGCACCAATTCCATGGCCGTCTCAGTGTCCTTCAAGGACAATGCAATGCGTGCCACGACGTCAAAGCGCCGGAGACCACATGCCCGACGCATCTTGTCCAACCACGTGGGCTCCACGGGTGAGGCATCCACAGGCGAGGCATCCGAGGTCTCACCCTCCACTGTTTCCATTGCCTCTGCTCGCAGTCGAACCGCAGGGGCCCGAGCCCTGTGTGGCCGGTGCAACCGCAGCTGCCGGCGCGGCACGATGCACAGCAGGGCCAAAGATTGAGGGCATCCCCAGCACCATGGGCTCCATGGGCTCCATGAGGTTACCCACGGTGTGACCCATGGTGTCCTCAGATAGCTGTGGCTGATGTAAGGATGCTTACATGTGGGCGCTTCACATAGAACCGGCCCGCTCCATCGATCCATTCTGATCCGTGAACATGGAGGCCCAAGGCCCGTGGCAAAGGGGGCACGAGGCGACTTTGCTCGTGCGAAAATGCAAATCAACCATAGGAACCGCGGTTTGGGCCCCTCAAAACAAGCAAACACTGCAACCTTGCAACATGTGTCAGAATGCGACCTACCTGGACACATGCATGAAACACAAATGCATATTTTGAAGGAGGCACAAAGACTAGGGAAGGTATGTGACATGCAAACTGCATCATTCATCAAGGTCGGAAATGGATGGAAATGGGATGTGTTGTGACTCCTATCCCCATACGAATCACTATCACCATCCCTCGCCTGAGACGTTGTAGCCCCATGCAGCGTAGCTGGAAAAACTCTGTGGCAATGGGCCGAAAATGGATGAGTTGTCTTCCTGTCAGCGGCAAACGCTTCAACAGTGAAGCATTGCTGGTTCTGTGGCAAAATGCAAAACTGCTGGTTCTGTTGTCTGTTTGCTTGGGAGCCCTGCATTTCATGTGGTTGAGAGGGAGGTTGCAGTCAGCGTTCCGCAGTATTTGCGGCAACCCAAAACTCACATTTTCCTACTCGCTTCAAAACCAATCAATAGAACATAGCAGCATATAATTTATACATACCCAGTAGTATGCCAACGCCAAACTCACGAGCAAAAACCGTCCAAATCCTTCACCTCACTGAAGGGCATGTCTATATAGCATTTAATAATGGTTTTTCCAACATTCACCATATTTCACCATCATTTATGCCGCTTGGAGGCGTAGTTGTGGATATCGATGAAGTGCCCCAAAGCACCCAGGTCATTCCATCCGCTGACAGCCTGCGCTCAACCCTCTGTATCTCAGGGAGGAACCATGGGCGAAAAATGCGGCAAGCCTTCCATGTAGGAAAAATATAACATCAACATCAACCAGATTTTGGGATTGAATCAAATATGTTTTGACAGTATACAATTGCAATATACTCTACCAAATGGAAACATATCGAAGGCTATGGACATGTTTTTCTTGTAATATACCAGTTTCATTCCAATATCTATCCGTTTTTTTTTTTGTGTGTTTTTTTCAATCATCCTCAAACCAGATTTTCCCATCCCACTCATTCCATTCTTCTGCCATGTCTTGGGGCCCAGTGGCATTAACCAAGCGTTGACCATCCATTCGCTTCACCAAATCCACCGTTTCCTCCAGGCTCAGGCGAGGCTCTGGCGAGGGTAAAGAACGCGGTTATTTACATCATGGCACGAGAAAGAGGTAATATGTCAATAATATGAGAATGGTGGCATGCATGTGCAATTAAATATAAGTATAGATAAACATAGATGATATGTATGTATGTAAGTATATTATGATAAATAATGATAAATATAGATGACATGTATGTGTATATATATATATATGCACACATACCTGCCTCTTCCAAAGTGGGCTTGATTTCTGCCTTTGCCCAATAAATAATCAATAAATAGGTTTTGCACAAGAACGACCTTTTTGGACAAACCATCAGAGTTTCTTCTGATATATTGCTGCCAAGCCCGTTTTTCAGCGGCGAAAATGCCCGACCAAACGGCGAAAATATCCGACCACGTGGGCTGACAATTTCTCACAACGGCATCTATTTTCAGGAACGGCGTTTTTCCGTTCCTAAGATGTTTTTGAGCAGCGGCAGAAATAAGTACCATAGGAAGATCCAGGTATACATACCTCTCTCTCTCTCTCTCGTATGCCCTTCTTTACCTACCAATCTCATTCCATGCCCGAAAAAATGGGATTGCTAGTTCTTCTCTGGACCTCAGAAATTCTTGTGTCACGCTTCAGTTCTCAAAATCTCTGCAAACTCGATTGCATATCCACGCCTGTGTGTTGGACTGTCCCCACCCCTCGTTGAAGAGCACCCACACCACCACAGACGCATAGGGAGCAAGATATCTCAGCATTGCCTGCAGGCTTTCTCGCATGATAATCGACTTCTCAAGGGAACAAAAACAATTCATCCAGAAGAAGTCCCACAAATCAGAAATTGCTGCTCTCCAGAATTCAACCCTGCAAGTACTACAAGGCCCAAAAAAAAAAAGTAGCAAGTCCAGGTCTGCCTGATCCGCGGCCCATAGAGGTGATCGAATCCATGGCCCGCAAGCATCGGCTTCTATCGTTCTTGGGCAACTCATCAAATGCGTTTTTTTCTTTTAAAGGATGAACGAAACCGTTTCATGTCATGATGTCATGGCCAAAAACCATGATAACCATGGAAAACCATATGGAAACATCAAGCATGATTTTCTATGCTACCATATGTCGGAAAAAACCTATGGTGTCCCGTAGACTGGCCTTCAACTCCCGTTGGAAGGCTGCCTTACTCTCAGGGCTACGGGTGATCTCATCCAGGGAGCTGCCGGTCCTCGATGATCAATGCTGGTTGGTGTATTGCAAGGTATTGGATCTAGTCACACGGGGGGAGGGCCACATCTGCGGTTTTATGTATATCAGGGGATCGTAGAAATTGGGAGTTTCCAACAAAACAATGTAGTACTCAAATATGCAGCATTCTGCAGCCTAGGGGTTTATAACAGTACTCCAGGGTTGACATTAAGGCCGATGTGATGTAAAGCCACAGGGTGAAACTTTATCGTGTTTGCAATAGTTGTTGCCGTTCAAAATTATGAGTTGCTACTGGCACCTTATTGTTCTTTTCCATGGCTGTATGATCATGCTTGATTCATATTGTGATTGGATTGGTTTAAGGGAAATTTTACAGGAAACCATAGATTTTCCCATTAAATATGGGGCTTTCCTGTAGATTTTCCCTTAAACCAATCCACTGATATTGTGCCCAAACAATCTCAACTGTTTGGCGACCCTGACCCTATCCCATCTCAGCTTGCGCTTGCCATGTCGAGTTTCAATTCTTCGGCGATTGCCCTATCCTCTGCCCACACAGGGAGGGCCCGCATATCGCCGGATGGCATGTCCTGCCATGTTGGTAGGCGGTGGAGGTCCGGTTGGCAATTCTTTTAACATGAAACACTGTTTTTTGTCTATTAAACATGGAGGATAAAGAACTCACCTGCGATTCCCTGATATCTGATGATATGATGATATTATTATGTGCGAAGACACATCATGATTTGAAACTGCCACCTTGTGATTGTCAATGGTCAGACCCCAATATATACTGTACCCCAAGTGGACCTCTATAAAACCCTTCAGCGGCCAGCAAGACCAACAAAGAGAGTTTCGGGTTTACCCCAGGCTCATTCAATCCTCAAAATCAGGGTTATATAATATAAAAGCTGCAAACATTCCTGTCATTCTGCTGTCTTATATTGTCTTATAGTTTGTGGTTTCAAGTCATGATCAATCTCCAACTCTGCAAAGAGATGAGTTGGGCAAGAACTTCTTTTGATACCCTCTGGTAATTTAACATAGCTATTCAAAATGGCCATTTATAGTGGATTTTCCCATTATAGTTATGTTAGTTTACCAGAGGGTATCTTGTAGTCATGAACTATACGACACATGGATTTTTAAACAGTCACCAAGCAGATTTTGGTTATTTTTGGTTGTTGAAGAGTTCCGGGTCCAGGATTTCGCATCCAGTTCCAGGACCCACATCCTGCCACACCATGAGCCCCAGCTGATCACAAAGGCTGTAGAAATTGGCATCCATCACCACAGCATGCACCCGCACGGTATTGAAGCCACAAGCCTAGTGGCCATGGCAGCCATATGGCAGCCATAATATGGCAGCCATATGGCAACCATTAAAAATGCCCATACCATCCCATACCAATGGCCATACCTTATAGAAAAATATACCTTATACACCATGTTCATGGATGGATCATCCAATGGTTTCATGAAAAATCAATGGATGGAAGTCGGCTTGGAGGTTTCCAACATGAAGAAAGTGGGATCTGGAAGACGTTAGCTTCTGAAAATCGTCCCAACATCGAGTTTTCAGATGGAGTCGGGACGGTCGGGCCTTGATGGCACGTAGGTCCCGTTCCACCGCTGCAGCATCGGGTGGAGTAAGCAGAGACTCTGGCCAATAGCCCTGGTGCCAAAAAGGAAGATGCAGCTAGTAACCTATGCCTATGATGAATATCGATAATTAAATTAGATGGGATAAGGTTTGTAATAATATATAAATGTTTTATCATTGATAAATATTATAAATTATAAATGATATGCCTATTGATCACATTTTTTTGGTTTTATAATGTTTTATAATATTATAGACGTGGGATGACATGGGGAAGTGTATAATTTACTGTCACTATGCGATTGTCTGAGTTGTATGTCGCTGGTGTGGGTCTGTACTTTGTGTTCACGAATTCTCCGTTGCACATATTCCACGCATTTCCATGCGTGTAATTTTACGTCAAACTCAAGCATTCAACAGAAACATACACTAAGTCACTAAGTACACACAGATCGGGTGCAACACTTGGTGGTTTCCTGAAATGGGGTTACCCCGGTTGCCCCCGAATCATCCATTAAAAAAAAAAAACATTATAATTACCCATAGGATCCATGTATGGTATATATGCTAACATTGGGGGTATATTGATGGTAAATGTTACCATATATAGCATATATGGATCCTATGGGTTACAATTATAAACCATCCATTTCGGGGTACATCATGGGCTGATCATGGGTACCTCCATTTATGACGTGCCACCACTTGGCCGCAGCCGCCTGATACAACACGCCGTGCATGAAGATCGCCTCACGAAGTGTGCGCGGCACGGTGAAGTGTTCAACGCATAGCGTGAACCCATCATACACAGATCCCAAATGAATCCAAAGATACCTTGAAATACGTTTAATTATATATATACAGTATACAGATACAATTTAAAGATCAATAAAGTATAGTAACAAGTAACAAGTATAGCATCCGGGATCATCCAAAAATACCGTAGTTGTTTTCTGGTTTAGATGTATATAACTCATCCATTGTATTTTCTTGCCTCTCCATTCAGCAGCACTCGGCCCTCCGAGATCTCCAGCTGCCGCCAAGCAAAGGGCCGTCGTTCTGAGGCATCGCCCAGAAACAGCCGCAGCTCGTAAAGATGTGGTGCCTGGCCGAGCTTCCGACGCGGTAGAGATTTCCACACCCAAAAACTGGGCCTTTTTTTGATGACAAGAACTTGCGGTGACATTGCCAGTTTTTTCTTTTTTTAAATGCGGTTCAATTCCCTAAAAAAACGTTTGTTTTTGCCTATCTTATCTGAGCTGTGCTTAACGTAGTCCAATAGTACCAGCACATGGATTGGATTGGCATGACAGGCTTATACTATGGGTTTTAGTAATCGTTGTTATGATCATTATTGTTGGACTTTGTTTTACTGGGCATGGAGACCATTCCCCCGGAAACAAAATCCATCATAATACCCAAAACACCCTATGGGGTAATAAGCCAAGGATTGTTCAACTCTCGTTTCACACTATCAAATCCACCACTGCTAAAACCTTGAAAATGCAAACATGCTGAAATTAGTCAAGGATAGTATGTAGTTGCTCTTAAGATAGTCACTGCACACGGGAGAAGGGTCAGCTGCCCCTCTCCCCTGTGCACTCCGGAGCGCTCAGGAGTGCACACCGCCTCTCCCCACCAAACCTTGGGCCATGGATTCTTGATTGCACAGCCCCTCTTTGATTTTTCTTCAACCGCCCTTAAGATAGTACCAAAGAGGTGGTTTGAAGTCCGGAGCGCTCACGAGTGCACGGGGAGAGGGGCAACTGACCCCTCTCCCGTGTGCAGTGACTATCTTGAGAGAACCAAAACTATTTTAAGTTTAATTGCTCAATTTTTTCGATTGGGCACTTTACTACAAGTGCAGCTAATATCGGAACAAGTTGCCCTCTCATTTTTCACATTTCCCAAGCCACATCTAGGTTTTTTTACATCCAGTTAACATATCTGGCCAGATCAGCTTACTACATAGCATGCTGACAAGGCTGGGATTGTTGTTTTGCTGTTTATGAGTTTATGATGGTTTATGTTTTTTTAACCTTATCAGGGACTATTGGACTATCATAAGTCCACTCCAGTTATTTCCCAGCACTTGGAATTTTGATAAGTAGTTCCAGTAAACTCAAATTCTGGCATTCATCAAGGGAGCAAATGTTGGGCCCTGATTGATTTCCAATAGATGTAGTTATAGAGAGAGAGAGAGAAAGAAAATGAGAGAGAGAGAGAGAGAGAAAATGAAAGAGAGAGAGAGAGAGAAAAAAAACAAATGCACACAACATCAAACCGCGATTTTCGATTTTGTGTAATGATGTGGAGATTGATCGTGGGTCCGCAAAGAATGAGAACATCCCCTTATAACATCCATCGCTGAGTGAAAAAATGAAGTACAATGAAGTACATATACATGTATATTCATTGTGGTTGATCTAATTTTTTCATTCGGAGACGGCCATTTTTCGGGAATTTCAAATTAAAACCTTGGCGACAGTTCGCAAACTCCAAGTTTATCTTTCAATGCCCCTTATGAAGTCTCAGTCGCTACTTGCAAAATTATCATAAATTACTTCGCGCTAGCCTTGTAAACATGCAGCCGACATCACAGAATCCTTTCTCAAGACAGATTGCTGAGTGTATATGCACAGGGCTTACTTACTGGGTTATCCCTTTCAAATGCACTTTCACTTTCACTTTCGCCTTCACCTTCGGAAAAAACATCAGGGAATTTTCGCGACAATCTCCCTATAAGTGGTATGTGTGTACAATTACCAATTCATGAACCATGATATTATCTACATAATTTTCGCAAAATTTATTGTCGCGAGCTCGAAAAAACTGTCGTCGCGAGGGCTCGAAACATGGTATGAACGGTCCAATGAACGGTCGCGCAATCATAACTCCTTGCGAGATCTTGCTAGGAACTTTGGACCAATCACGACAAACAACTTGAGGCCCAGGGGTAAGGGACGAAAGCTAGCTTGGCAGGGAGCTTGGCATGAAAACACAAAGGGCGCTGCGCCGCTTCTTCGTCAACGTGGACAAGCGGGTCTGAAGCTGGGGCATGTGGGTAAGTAAGATGAGCATCCAAACCTAAGTATTGAGGCGATGTATGTTGGAGGAGACGAGGGTGAGAACACGTGGTTGATTTGTACTGTTGCACGAAGAGGATGAGGAACTTCAGCATAGCCAGCATGATGACCAGTGATTGGGGAAGATTCAAAGGTCCACCTTCGGCACCGGAGTGGACCTTCAGTGCAAAACCGAAGTTGAGGACGAGAGATAGGTGTGCGTGCGCAGCATGAAAATAAAGCTAGGCCAAGGTTCCATACAGCGTAAAGAGTGAAAAGTATAAGGTTGCGAGGGTGTAAAGTTAAGTGTATGATGCCAGTGTAAAGTGTAGAGCGTGGACTGCAGTTTAGTGTGTGGAGCATGCAGTGTGCAGTGTACGGTATAAAGTGTAGAGTGTGAAGTGTAGAGTGGACAGCGTGTGGTGTCAAGTGTCGAGTGTAGAGTGTCAAGTGTAAAGTTCAGAGTGTGGAGCGTGAAGTTTAGAGTGTGGAGTGTCAATAAAGTGTAGAGTGTGGAGTGTCAAGTGTAAAGTGTAGAAAGGTGTAGTGATGTGTAGCAAAGTGTAAAGTGTCAAGTGTAAAGCCTAGAGTGCGCAGTGTCATGTATAGACCGTATTGTGTAGAGTGTAGAGTGTAGAGCTTGGAGTCTAAAGTGTGGAGTTGGGGCGTAAAGTGTAAGAGTAAAGTGTAGAGTGCGGAGTGGCAAGTGTAAAGTGTGAAGTGTAAAATGTAAAGCGTCACGTACAGAGTGTAGTGTGTGGAGTAATTACACTGTGTAAAGTGTAGAGTGTGGAGTATCAAGTGCGAAGTGTGGAGTGTAAAGTGTAGGGTGTGGAGGAGTGTGGAGTGCGCGGTGTCAAGTGTAATGCGTGAAGTGTAAATACTGTAAAGTGTAGAATCTGAAGTGTGAAGTGTAGAGTGCCCAGTGTCAAGTGTAAAGTGTGGAGTGTAATGTGTGGAGTGAAGAGTGCGGAGTGTAAAGTGTGAAAAGTGAAGCGTAGGGTGTAAAGTTTGAAAATGTAAAGTTTAGAGTGTGTGGGCTGTAAAGTGTGGAGTGCGGAGAGTCCAGTGTACAGCGCACACTGTGAAGTAAAAGTGTGAGGTGTGGAGTGTAAAGTGTAGAGTGTAGAGTGTGCGGTGTGGGGTCTCAAGTGTAGAGTGTGAAGTGCACAGTGTAAAGTGTAAAGTGTGGAACGTAAAATGTAGTGTGTAGAGTGTCAAGTGTAAAGTTCAGAGTGTGGAGCGTGAACTGTAGAGTGTGGAGTGTCAAGTGTGAAGTGTAAAGTGTAGAGTGTGGAGTGTCAAGTATAAAGTGCAAGGTGTGGAGTTAAAGTGTAGAGTGCGCAGTGTCATGTGTAGAGTGTAATGTGTAGAATGTGAAGTTTAGTGTACTGTAGATGAAAGAGTTTGGAGTGTAGAGTGTGGAGTATGGGGGTGTAAAGAGTAAAGTGTAGAGTGCAGAGTGTCAAGGGTAAAGTGTGAAATGCAAAATGTAAAGTGTAAAGTATAGAGTATAGAGTGCGGAGTATAAAGTGTAACGTGTGGAGTGTCAAGTGTGGAGTGTAAAATGTAGAGTGTGGAGTGTAACGTGTAGAGTGCGGAGGGCGTGGTGTAAAGTTCAAAGCGTGAAGTGTAAAGTGTATAGTGTGGAGAAAAAGTGTCGAGTGCGGAGTGTCTAGTCAAGTGTAAAGTGTAGAGTGTGATGTGTAGACTGTTGAGTGTGGAGTTTAGAATGTAAAGTGTAGACTGTGGGGTGTCAAGTGGAAAGTGCAAAGTGCGGATTGTAGAGTGTAAAGCGCAGTGCTAACTCTATCGGGGTGCCAATTCAGTATGTGATAATGTGCAGCAGCTTTAGAGCGGCCTAGCTTTTGTGCATAGGGCCTCAGGCTTGAAAAAACACACAAACAATGAGAACTGGCTCTGCTATGCAAATTCACGCCGAATTGGCATCCAAGTTCATCCAAATTCGAAGACCTTCGGAAACTCCTCTTTACTAGACGACGGATGGCCCGAGAGCGTAGAGGAGCAGGGTCTTCTCTTGTTAGTACGGAGACACAATTTTACAAACAATATATGAAAGATGTGTTATAGGCAGTCGAGAAGAGAAGTAGCAAGACAAAATAGTGAGAAGTGCAAGACAATAGTTTGCATCGCAAACACTTTTACACACA
>Ga0126342_10004022_pt1 | contig 24759 bp, 28 predicted proteins | sample Cyp1metagenome_FD_92528 | JGI IMG/M metagenome (GOLD analysis project Ga0126342, IMG submission 92528) | Coral microbial communities from Lord Howe Island, Old Settlement Bay, Australia - Cyphastrea 1 metagenome | ecosystem: Host-associated > Invertebrates > Cnidaria > Coral ...
AGGAGAGGAGGACGAGGCAGGAGGAGGCGGAGGAGGAGGAGAAGGAGGAGGAGAAGGAGGAGGAGGACGAGGAGGCAACTGACATAAAATCTAACAACCCTCACCTGGCAGGTGGGGAAAAAATGTTTGAAACCACCAAGCAGTCAAGCAGTAGTTGTTTATAGTGGTTATTAATGGACTAGCCATGTCTCCAAAAAAAAAACAGTGTTTTGGCGTAGTTTCATGGTGAAGTCCAGCAATTTGTCAATCCCCAGTGGAGATGGTCGATTCGCCCGTGTAAACAGCTTCTTCTTGGTGGTACCCTCTGGTAAACGTTTACATAACGAACTGGACAGATCCACCATGCTATTAGTGGCTAAATCCACTATTTCGACTGGGCCATGTTCAAGTTCGCATACTATAAAAAATCTCCAGAGGCTATTTGAAACCCTGAATAACTCCATTTTGGCAGTTAATAACCCTTAACCTGAACTCCATTAATAGTTACCCTGATAGTAATAATGTAATACCCCATTGATCTCCACTTTGCCCGTTGAATCATGGAATCAACCAGCCTTTCCAATGGTAAACACCTCCCCAGCTCCTGAGGGTACGCCAGGTCAATGCACACCGTCAACATCTTGGCCCAGGTGTTGCCTGCCGGTGTATAACTTTAATATAACTTTAATATACATATAATCCCAAAGGATCCATGTATGCTATATATGGCAACATGGATCCCATCAATATATCCCAAATGTTAGCATATATACCATACATGGATCCTATGGGAATATTCATATAAATATCTATTGTAAAGTTATCTATAAGTATCTATAAATGTGAATATCACAATTATTCTTAGTATATGCCAATACATTATATAAGTATTTATAAGTATATTATATATATATATATATATATCCCTGAACTTCCTGGGAAACGAGTACTTTCGAACAAAGTGCCGGCGCTACTGCAAAGTGCCATCTTGACTTTGACCCAAATTGCTTCATAGCTCTGTGGATAATCAGCAAGAACACGGGCATTGACCTCCTGTTCCGCTTCAGCAAGGGGGCTATATGCAAGAGATTCTTCAACCACATGTTCTATTACCGCGAAGGGGCGTGACACTAGACAGCTAGCAGCTATGAGCGGACGGGCTAACAGTTGCATGAGGAAATCATCCAGTTTTCACGCATTCCAAGTGACCCTAAAATCATTTTTTTTTCAGTCACTTTCACTCCAAAATCACGGGGATTTTGACGCACTGTTCACACTTTTCTTGTTGACACCATTTCATTCTCATTGAAATGTGAAAACAATCGCTGATTATGCTCAAAAAAAATGGTGATCATAGCTGCAAGGATCGATGAGGTGATCAATAGTGAGCATTTTGAGCCTTCCCAAGTGGGCCATTTAATGATGCATAGGGCATGCAGGCAGGATCAACCAGTTTTGAAAGTACGTTGTGGAAAGGCCTTGGAACACGAACACTTTACAAACGTGCCAGTCAAACGAGAACTGGGAAGGCCATTGACACATTGAATTCACTATGTTTATAATCCTTCATATGTACGTATGTGTATATTATACGCACATATATAAATATAATTGTATGTATATATATAATATTGTAAATGTTTTGTATGTGTTTTGAATCTATTCACTGACACAAACATCACACAACGTATCAAAATGTATCACAACTATACGGTTCGGTAGTTGTCCAGTTCTCCCTTGGATGTGCATCCCAGCTGTTGTCACCCTGGTGACACCGCCCGCATGCGTGGGGCTAACCCTGCTGGTCTCTCCCACTTTTTCGTTAAGAATCAGCTCCTGCTGTTCTTACTGAGTAGTAAGATCGCCAATTCTCTTGCTTAACTTTCTCCACCCAGTGACTCAGTGGTGGTTTTTTTCCCCAGAGTTTTCCTCATGATCCTCTCAACATTTGGGGATATATCAAAATTGTTTATGTCCATGGGCCCGCCCCCATCGTCGCCGAAGTGCCGCAGCCCTCGGTGTTCTGGATCATCTCCGAAATCTGCGACAACTTCTGTTTAGGCGACAACTTCCTGAAACGGGAAACTACACCGAAAGCTGCGTGCTTGGGAAAGGTACACCCAACTGAATTGTCTTCCAACAAACAACATTAGTAGTTGGGTCGGGTAGCAGTGGTGTCAAATGCTGTAGGTTCTCAGTGAGTTTTGTTTCCAACTTTTTAAGTGCATGGTTCAGTTCAAAAACAACATAGTCCCAAGTCAATTTTAACATCATAGTACAACCCCATTCATAGATGACTTAGGTTGATTGGGCTTGCAAAAAGGGGATGATTTGTTAATGGACTTATCATGAATTATCTATTAATAGTCCTTGCGCTTCCATTTGAAACCCCATCAATATGTTGGACATGGGGTTTGGAGGACCCCCATCAATGGCTTCATATCCCAATAAATTCCATGAATTCCCATTCTATTCCCGTTTGTCCAAAACGGCAAGATTAGTGAGGACCATGATGACCACTCACTGAGTTCAGGGATAACTCTATTTTTTGACTTATTTTTTCACCTGAAATTCCTGTACCAGGTTGTTTCCTACTATCTATCTATCTATCTATCTATCCATCCATCCATCCATCCATCCATCCATCCATCCATCCATCCATCCATCTATCTATATATATACACATATTTTCATATATTATTGTATATTTATCCCATGGTTTGGTTTGCTTTGGTATGTGGTCAACACCAGTAGGTGAGACCCGGCCCGCACTTCCCCAGCTGGGCTACCCGCAGTTACGGCAGCCATGGCGCTTGTTCTTCACCACCTCAAAGGACTTCTCGGCCAGGCCCATAAGTCTCGCGGACCTGGCGGAGCGCGGAAGGGGGCTGCTGTTGGAGGTGGTTGAACTAAGTGGGTTTACTTAGTAGGTCATAATTGATTTAAACAGTAGATGCATGTATAGATAATGATATGTATATATATATGTATGAAACTACTTGGATTCTTAGATGCTTAGATGGATTTACCAACTAACTTGTAAGAGTGGGGGGCACAACCTTCTGAGATGGTATATACACAATATTTGCTTGACGTTTCATAGATTGTTCTGCAAGCATGCTACGTAGGTATACCTATCTGAAAACTGAAGAACTGGACTGAGATTGTAATGATACCTGGTTTCTTAGGATAATTCCTCATTATGTGAGTATCATAGAAATCAACCAACTTTAAACAAGCTCATCTTTGGGATGTTCATCCATGATCCCTCAGCCTCCCAGTGGTTCCCAGTGATTCCGTGGACCTGTTCACGATGCTCCGCACGAGATTTTGCTCGTCGTCTTTCAGGATGCGTTCAGGGATGATACGGAAGCAGTTGGTCAGCCTGAACACGGTGAACCCGGCAGAGAGGCCCTGGGTGGATGTCATCAACAAATGGTGGACTTTGACATGGAACCATGGTGATGTAACCATCTTGAAACATCATGAATTGAAGACTGGATTTATTTTAAGTGTTTGTCTTAACATGGGGTACACCCCCCAAAATGGCAATTCTACAGCGGTACAATTATGATCAACCAATTGACTCAAAATATTTAATGGTACCCCTTTTTCAAGACAAACCACAAACCGCTTTGCTCTAGGAGTACCTTTGTGGGGGTAACAATTAGTAATCCACCATGCATTTCTCAGGTTGTTTAGGATCTACTGTATACATGAATGTATACATGAATGTATACATGAATGTATACATAAATGTATACATGAATATATATAATATATATGTATATATATATATATATGTATATATATGTATATGTATATATATATATGTATATATGTATATATGTATATGTATATATATATATATTATGTATGTATATATATATATAATATATATATATATATATATCAGACCGGATGGATCCAGCCATACCTTTTGAGGGAGTTTTTTCGTCGGTCGTCGCGACCTGTCGCTCAGTCTACAGTAGCCGTGCTCACGGATTCATGGGGATTGATCAGACAGAACGGTAGACAGAACAGGATTGCTTGGTAGATCTTGTCTGGTTGTTGGTTAAAAAAACATGAAAAATGGAGATTCAATCAATTTAACCATGAAAAATGGATCTATTACTGGTTGATGGTTAAAAGACCTGTTAAATAACCATCTTGAAAAATGATGGAGTTCGTCAATGGGAAGGATGACATAATGATTATCTATATGAAATGGAAAATAAAAATCATGTTCCAAACCACCAACCAGTTCTAGTTCGTGACTTCAAGTGACTTCAAGTCATAGACGACAAGCTGTAGATAGAATGAGGATCTTCAGGGTAAAGGTTGGGGGATACTGGACTGACGAACATTGGCTGGTCACAGTGGCGTTGAAAATCCTGGGAAACGTGCAGATTCCTTGGGATCTTTCTTCTATTTGCTGGGACGGATTTTAGTGTCCTGGACCATACGGTCCAGCCATATCAGAAATCACTAATTCCACCCAACTTTGATTGGGAATCATTGCTTTGCGGACCTTTTGGAACTCCCCAAGTTCGGCACACAATGCGATTACTCTCTGGCAAACCAATCGGACAACATCATCTTCGAATGTTCAATTGGAGATTCACCCAAAAATCTACAAAATCAACCAGGTTTCATTGCCAAACTTGGGATTCCTCAGTTCTGTCTCTCACATCTTCCGGCTTCCCAGCTTCGCAACGCCAAGGCGCAGAGGTTTCTTGGTCTTGGCCCTGTAGGCTCTGATGGCTAACTCCATCGGCCCCTCGGCCTCGAAAGCCTTGCGTGGGTCTTTCCAAAACGTCTTGGAGAGCATCCTGGGCGGTGAACCCAAGTGGGTGTGTCTGAAAATGTTGTGTACCCCTACCCTCTGGTAAACGTTTACATAACTATGGAAAATCACCATTTTTAATGGGAAAACTCACTATAAATGGCCATTTTCAATAGCTATGTTAGTTTACCAGAGGGTACCCCTTTTTACCCAATGGTTTTGCTGATCATTATCCCTATGAAATGGCTATTTCATTGGGAATATAGCCTATTTTCAGACAAACCCAAGTGGCTTTCTGGAGACCAATTTGGGAGGCATGGGTGATAGGGTGAGGAGGACCATGAAAATAATGAGAATTATTATGGTGATGGTGGTGGTGATGATTTCCAATGTTTTTGTTTCCCACATGAAAATCACTGACCCAAAACATCAATCCTTGCTTTGATACCTTAGCTACCCCAAGGGCCCTAGTCGCACCATGCTGAACTAACAACGAAACACAAAAACCATCAAAAACCCATCCGACCTCCACACATTATTTCGCTGGGTATCAGTGGAAGTTGAGCCTGCGTGAAGAGGTCGCGCTTGCAGTGCGCTCGGAAGACAAAGATTGCCTAAGGGTGGGAGCACCGGGTGAAGATGCGGTGTAGACGTGCGCGGCGGTTATCGCAAGATTACCATCAATGTATGGTACAGTATCTTCCAGTAGTGGATGGTCTGTACAACTTATTCTTAGCTTTCATCCTTTTAGTGATGCCTCCATGGATGTTATATAACTTTTATCTTTTCCCTGATTTTGAGCATAGTTGTAGTTGTACCACACAGGACCACACACACATGGATGATCTGATGAACAAGTGTGCTACTACGCTATTACTCCATTATTCAATTCCCAAGATTTCCCACATGCGTTCTTCTCCACCAATATGGGTTCAATTGCCCGCGCCAAACTTGGTCAATGGCAACATTCAAAAAGCCTTGGGAATGCCAAGGGGTCAAACAACTGAAAGTACATTTCAATACCCCCATCTGTAGACTAGGCAGTTTAATTCCCAGGCAAGCAAAGCAAAGAGTTTGGAACTACTTGAAACAATCCACCATGTCGTTTGTGGTTCCAAATATCACAAAGATATCCAGTTGTATCTTCAAATATCGCTTGGCAGGTGTCTACGTCCAACTTCCCATGTCAACCAAAAAAGAGGGGCCGGTGATGGCCGGTGACTCGTGACTCCTGGACCGAGCAGCAAAGAACTTCTGCTTCTCCGTCCAGTCCTTCCGGCTATGCACCGCTTCCATCAGGAAGAGCTCGTGAACGCCCAGCACCGTGTGGTACGGCACCCATCCTGAAGGTGATTGGGATTTGGCAGCAGAAATAGTTGAACTATCTATATAACATAAAAAAAGTTGCATAATACCATTAGGTTGCATTATGGTGTTTTGAGGTCCGGCTGTTTTTGGAGAACATGATTGAGAATTTCAAGAACAAACTCCAAACGCGTATATATATATATATGATTTATCACTTATCACCAATGATTGGTTAACCAATCCCAATCTGCATCCTTTTTGGTGAGATTTTTTCGGACCCGACTGTCAGCCTGGCTGACATATTTTTGTTTGTCTGAAGATAGGCGACACTGTACCCCCGTTGGATCCATCGATTTATCGGCCATTTTAGGGCCATTTTCAATGGCCGTTTTTTGGGGATCAATCCACCATGTTCAGGTCCACATCCAGTGATCCAGTATTCATAACGGTGTTAAATAACCAAGTTTGACTCATTGGTATATTATATATATAACCAATGAATACTGGATTTGGATATGCGATTATATTTTATCCAAATCCAGCTATTTATATTAATATATGGTTAAATCCCTCATGTTCATGCCTAAATCCCCAATTGATCCCAAGTTGGACTCATGTCTACGGCTGACGCGCACGAAAATCATCGCCCAGCATCTTTCCGTATTGCCAAGATTGGGTTTGACGTGCATATCCTGGATTGTGTGGCTGTAGCTCAGATGGAATTCATTTCTGACCGAAGAACTCACCGGCACATTGGGCCAACATCTGTAGAGATCGTGCCAGCAATTCGGAGGTAAGCATGTGCAGTATGGGGTATACCTCCCAAATTGCTATGTTCATGGAGAGGTGGTGAAAATCCATTGGAATCGGAGGTACATTTTATTAGATTCAAACAAACCCTGGCAAGATAACCAAATAAGCCATGACCAACCTTGGATTAAAAGTGCTTAAAAGTTCCAGCTTTTCATCACTAGCAATCGTAACCATTGGTTAAATCCCCATTGCCGGTTGATGTCCCCATGATTATTATCCCCATGATGGTACCGCAGATATGTGCAGGGCTAAATATCCAAATGTTCAGACAAACCCAAGTCCATTATTCATCGTTGGCTATAGTTAAATCCTGTTGGCTATTACTTTCCTTGATGTACCCGGCCTGGTAAACGTTTACATAACTATGGAAAATCACCATTTTTAATGGGTAAATCCGCTATAAATGGCCAAATATATCCATGCATCATGTTCTCGCTTGTATATCCCCCATAATTCTTCCATATCTTGTGGGTCCATGTGGCTCCAACGACCACGGTCAACCCCTTGCTGACCGAGCATCCACCTGTGGAAATAACGCCGCAGCTGCCTTGTCTTTCACGGGCAGTTCATCACAATGTTCTCCTCAGCAAACTCGTGTTTTGTTTTTCAAATGAAGATAACTACGGGATTATTAGGGATTATTACCCCCATAAGTTGAGATACATGAAAATTCATAAGTTGGCCATAATGGGAATCATGATGGGATTATTAATATAATTATCCCAACTTATTACCCCCGTAACTTATCTCATAAGTCGGCCATAAGTTGAGATATGCTATGCTGCCCCTATGGTTCTGCTGTCCAAATATCAGGACCACCTCCATCATCCCACACTGGTTTCTCCGGTAACTGCGATGTGCACATTTGTTTACCCTCTGGTAAACGAACGAACGGTTTGCTTTTTGGAAAATCACCATTCTTCAAGGGTAAATCAACTATTTCTATGGCAATGTTCAATAGCTCATTTTTACCCTCTGGTTATGACTAACATAGCTATTGAAAATGGCCATAGAAATAGTGGTTTTACCCATTAAACATAGTGGATCTTTCCATAGTTATAGTGAATGTTCCCATTAAAAATAGTGATTTTCCATAGCTATGTAAACGTTTACCAGGCCGGGTATTGTCAAAAGTCCAACTTGAGATGATCAAACCATGCCGATTGTGTAACCGGTGAGCCATGAAACATGGCGCCCTATCCCATTCAGTGCCGGTTGATGAATATCCAGTTGATGGGTCGTAATACGTAGTATATAAACAACCAGTATATAAACCATTATAAACCTATAAGCCACCATTCAGAAGCAATCAAGCATGATCAATCCAAATCATATCTCCATAGTTTTATAGATGCCTTAGCCTTTTTCAGTAAACTAAGATGTATATGGCAGTGTGTCAAAACCTTGTACCCCTTTTTTGTTCACATCAAAATAGCTGGGATTTATGGATGTTCATCCCCCTAAAAATGGTATTTTCGTAGGTATTGATCCATAGCCATTAACCACCATTATTAACCATTATTAACCACTATTAACCACCATTTTCATAGCTATTGATCCATAGCCATTTTTGGTTAAAACCATGTTATAGATGCCTCCATGAACGCAGATCATTTTCCCAAGGTTTCACCATCGGTTTTCCAAAAAGCCAGCTGCGGGATTGGATCTGCAACTGACAGGACAGGAATTGGAAGAACTCATCCAGAGTGGCCTGGAGAATCAGTGCTGCAGCTCTCTCTGTGTCAATTTAACATATATATATATATTATATGTATAATTTAATATACATATGATATATACATATGATATATACATTATATATATATATGCATGTATTATATATTATATTCATATATATATAAAGGTAAATCATCTATAAATAGTTATAAATGGGCTAATGAAAATCATCTGGTCTTGGGGTAATTTTACATCAAATCAATTTGGGGATGGTTTATCATGTGGTGTACCACATGTCATTTCCCTAGTACCCTCTGGTAATCAAGCCGCAGCAATGGACAAATCCGCAGGATGTCAACAAAATCAACTTTGAATACATAATTTTGTGTATACAATTATATTATATACACGCGTGGAGGTTTCCTGAAATATGGCTGCCCAAAACAGTTATTCTGTATTCCCGATAACTTTCGGTGGTAGATCTTCCAGGTTTCCATCTTCCAGTTACATTGCAGGTTATGGGCCCAGTCCTATCTCAACCTTGAGGATCATAGCAGTGAAAAGTCAGGTCACGACGTGAATGAGCACGACTTGTCATGATTTTGCTAGAAAATCAAAAACGACTGACAAACCATGTGTATACTTTTCGATTTTTACATATTCAACTAAGTTTCAATTTAACCTATATTCAAATCAATTCATGAGTGTCTGAAAATTGTGATCTTACCTCAAGTTATGGCCATCTTCATGTGAGTTGATGATCAACCCTCAAACTTCATCACAATTCCAGCTTTTCCGTGGCTTTTCCGTTTTGGAGAAAGCCAACGAAACCACGGTTGCTCCAACCCAGTATATGGTTAATGATAACCACAAGGGGATAGTCGTGCCGAAATTTCTTTATCCAATGAGCCAGCCCCTTCTACCTATGCGCTGTTTGGAGCCCTCAAAAAAAAATGGGACAAGTAGACCCAACTAAACACCATTCAACCCACTATTCAACCCACTATTTAACCCAACTATACCAATTTAACCCAACAAAACCCCACCATTTAACCCAAAGCCTTGGGCATGGGCTGTCCGGACTTGGGCGCTACCGGGCGATCTGCTTTGGGCTTCGGCCTGGGCGAAGCGGTTAAACAGTTTAAGCCATTTTCACCAAGAAAGATATGGGGGATTATGGATGATACATACATATATATGTACATATGTACATACATATATATATATATAGATATAGATAGAATGAGATATACTATATAGAATGATATATATATGTATTTTTTATCGCTTATGAATAGACTGATGTAGATATATAGAATGATATAGAATGATATTTTTTGTTTCGCGATATGCAGTCCACATAGAACATCATAGAACTACACGTCCGCAGCAAATATATATATATATATGATATAGGTGATTTATCATGATTCATATATATATATATATATCATTCTATATAGTATATCTCATTCTATCTATATCTATATATATACATATTTATGTTTTGGTATGTTGGAGATGTTGGTTGAACCGAGTAGGTTCCTGGTTTTGGGTGTTCTGGTGCTGGAAACTTCACCACCGACTTTGGGTGTTCTGGATCCATTGTGCATCAAGCGGACTTCAACAGGGCTGGGAAATCCCCTAAAAAATGATTACCCTGTGGTAATGACTAAGAGTTTGCTATTGAACATGGCCATTGAAATAGTTGATCTACCGAACTTCAACATGGTGGATCTTCCCAGCCATGTTTGAAACAAATCCCTCAAGGTGATACCGAAAGTCAATGGTCAAATCCCCAGTGGTCACCATAGTTGTTTCAATGACGAACGGAAAGCTTCAGATGGAATGAATTTCTCACCATGTTTAATAGGTACATCATCATAAAAAAAAAATAGGGCCATGTTCTATAACTATGTTTACTGAAGGAGGGTAGATACATCGAATGGATATTAATGGATTATATATAAATATAATATATACATATCCATAGTTAGTGGTTCAATCATGGTATATAATATATATTATATACCCTATGTCAATCCATATTCTATACATGGGATATAAACCAACTACAACTATAAACATCCATATACAGTATAAATCACCATATGTTTAGTTTAATGGTTCGATATACAATCAACTATATCCAACTACAACATACTATAAACATCCACCATCTCCCAGTGTCCAGTCGGAATCTGCTCGTCGATCCAAGGGACTTTGGTCCCAGCGACTCACCCTTCTTCAGCAGCGCCACGCGACCAGCCTTCGAGAGGAGATGACACCCGGGTCATCGAAGGTACCTGGATGATCCTTAAAAAAGATGTGTGACCATGGCATACCATGGCATTTGATGCCGGGTTTGTTTGGAAATAGGGTGCCCCCATAATCTGATATGGTCTATTCTATCGTCAAAAATGATATACCCTATTTTCAGACACACCCACTTGTTGAGATTTATTGTATCTTTTGTAAATCAACATTGCATCTAGTTTGGAAGACATGTTACATCTTATCTTACTCCAGCCCATGCAGGGATAATGGAGCGTTTACCCATAAAATGACTCAGAACTGCCTCAAACAGAAATACCTTGGAGCTAGGAATCACTTGAATGTTGTCGCAGAAATTCACTAAAAGATATCACACTACCAAACCACCCAGTCTAGTCAAATGAGGTAGGTATAGGGTGAAAAGTTAAGTTGGTTGGAGTCAAAACGTTGGTCAACGTTCGTTATCAACCCATGCAAATTTTGAGGTAGGGTAGCAAGTGACTTGACCCCGCGATCATGACATCGGCTCAATCGCAATATATGTTTTGCTGATGAAATCCTTACTTGTATCACGTCCATTCTCATGTTTGTTGCTAATGGATCATAATATTGTATATAGTATACACATGTATACACTGTATAACCTAATTTTTGCGGGTAGAATCATCGGTGGTTTCATACCCAACGAACCATAAACATCCGTAAACCCTATACCCCCTGATCATTGCTGATTGTAAATAATTGCGAATACCAACAGCAAAAACATGACAATGTCGATCTGAGTATTCCCCATTTAGAGCTTAAATCCAATTTATAGCTTTACATGAGCTCATTAACTTTCCATCAATCAGTCATTCACTAAAGGAATCGACTTGACCCATTTTTCAAATGTACAGTCTATCTACCATCAATTAATGCAATAGACATTTGGGTTCTAGGCATCAGTACCCATGTGCATTCGTACCCTGATTATTGCTATACCCTGCCTGTAGCATTTATGAACAAATGCTGAAACATATAGCACCCTTTCGCTACATGTAAATCGTGATTGGTAGTACTGTGCGAACGGCATCCGCAAGGGACCCTACGTCTCCCACCTTCATGTCATAGCGCAAATCCGCCAGGCGATAGCGCGGCCCATCCGTTTTGCGAATGGCTTCGGCCACTGTCTTGCCATGACAGGCTAACCTGGTGCAAAACGCTGGAGGGGATGGATCGGGAGGTTCCAGATGACCATGGGACACGGGGGGTTCCAGACGATGTTGCTGAGATGATCCTGCACTTTGGGCAACTGGAGAACAAGGCGTGAAATGTTCAACTTTGAATTTCGATTCTGAAATGAGATTCCCATTTGGAACATCTTAGAACCTAGAAGTGGGTAGAACTACCCAGTTGTGAAACACAACTTCCAGTTGATCATCCAAGCAGCGGGACCAACTCCGAAAACCGAATGTGTTTCGGCTAAGTTTTTACATCAACATATGTATATAGTTAGTATACAGTACTATTAAATTACTATGTATATATATATACACGTTCATCTCCATGGTATGTTGACCTTTCGAACGGTATGACAACACATTAATGCTAATAACATCTATAATAACATATAATAACAACATTATTCACTGGGACTGAGATTGTTCAGGAATCCATGGTCTTTGTTTGTCTGACCCGTTCCCACTTCTTCCGTTCCCTGGTTCATCCTTTGCCAAGCAACGCCCTGGTCTCGAACTCCAGTTTGCTCCCGACCGCTTTGGCCGTGGCCTTCAGCCGGGCAGAGCCGTCCAGCCTCGACTGCGTCTTCGGAAGTTTCTTCACCGCCTTGGCTTTGTTGGCCATGGCTGGTCCTCCGAAATCTGTGGATGTGTCGTGTTACAGGAACCCGTCATCCGGTGGTTCAAGCGTAAATCGAGGCTAGAATGATTACTCCTCATGACCATTGAAGGAATTTCAATTGTAGACTTGTAGCCTGACAAAGCATTGAATTGAATTTGACTGAAGTGGCTTAGGCTTAAGATTGAAGATAAATTGACTTTACTCGCTTCAATCAGACCCTCTGAGATATGTTTCATCATTGACTTGCTGCTGATGTTGCTCTTACCATCACCCTGCAAAGTGGTGTTGTTGAGCCAAGTTCGCACCAATGGGTTGCACCGAACACGGACACACGCACACACACGCACATGTATACACACATATACAGATAGATACATGTATGTGTATATATATATGTACACACATATGTATATATATATATATATGTATGTATGTATGTATGTATGTATGCATGCATGCATGCATGCATGCATGTATGCATGGATGGATGGATGGATGGATGTATATATATATATATATATATGTATACATATATAGAATATGTATATATATATATATATATATACATATTCTATATATATATATAGTATGTGGCTCAATCATGGGGTATCAATGCACTTTTGATTGGCTATTCTATGGGATATCTTTCGGATCTGAATCCGACATAGTTACAGTACCCCATCAACCATGGGACATCGTGCAGCCATCACCACATCTGACGAATGCAAGGCAATTGGATAGCCTGCATGAAATACCCTATCGAATATATATATATGGCATGTTTCATTTTCAAATCGATTCGAATGCCGATTGTTGATGCCTAAATCATCCTAAATATCATCCTAAAAATCATCCTAACAATCATCCTAAATATCATCCTAAATATCATGCTAAATATCATCCTAAATATCATCCTAAATATCATCCTAAATATCATGCTAAATATCATCCTAAATCTCATCCTAAATATCATCCTAAATATCATCCTAAATATCATCCTATATAAATATAATCCTAAATATAATCCTAAATATCATCCTAAATATCATCCTAAAGTTCATCCTAAATATCATCCTAAATATCATCCTAAATTTCATCCTAAATTTCATCCTAAATTTCATCCTAAATATCATCCTAAATATCATCCTAAATATCATCCTAAATATCATCCTACATATCATCCTAAATATCATCCTAAATATCATCCTAAATATCATCCTACATATCATCCTAAATATCATCCTAAATATCATCCTAAATATCATCCTAAATATCATCCTAAATATAATCCTAAATATCATCCTAAATATAATCCTAAATATCATCCTAAATATCATCCTAAATATAATTCTAAATATCATCCTAAGTATCATCCTAAATATCATCCTAAATATCATCCTAAATATCATCCTAAATATCATCCTAAATATCATCCTAAATATCATCCTAAATATCATCCTAAATATAATCCTAAATATAATCCTAAATATAATCCTAAATATCATCCTAAATATCATCCTAAATATCATCCTAAATATCATGCTAAATATCATGCTAAATATCATCCTAAATATCATCCTAAATATCATCCTAAATATCATCCTAAATATCATCCTAAATATCATCCTAAATATCATCCTAAATATCATGCTAAATATCATGCTAAATATCATCCTAAATATCATGCTAAATATCATCCTAAATATCATCCTAAATATCATCCTAAATATCATCCTAAATATCATCCCAAATATCATCCTAAATAATCAATTTCGAATATTGTATCCCCCAAATTTCATGCTTTTCGAAGCCCTATACTTCTAATATCGGCACATCAAAAACCCACCGCATCTGGGTCGTCCACTGGACAAGGTCGATCTCCAACGTGCGGATGGCCTGCAAACTCCTTGGAATCGTGGCCTGACGGTCATGGAGGCTTCAGATGAGCCTCAAATCAGTGACTGAAAATTCGGTCCTTTTAGTATTGAAACATATTATTGATAACATTTGATAACTATGAAACACTATAAATGATGGGATATATGGGATTGTACTGGGATGTTTACCATCCACCAACTGGTGCAGGATTTCGCAACCATCCACAGTATTGACCTTTTTTTTAGATACCTCATTTACATGTTGATGAGATCCACAAGTTTGATGGTCAAATATATATATATATATCTGTCTGTTGATGAAATCTAGTGTTGTCCGCAGTTGTCATGGATTGTTCCGTACTCTTGCTTGTTTATGATAAATCAACATCTTGGATTTTAGTTACAGTATATAAATCCACATGGTTGATCATGCTTGAATTCCGTTTTCCATGCTTCTATAATGCTATAATATATATATATATATATTTACATCTGCCATGTTTCATGGTTACCATCTGGTTATTTAACATAGCCATGGAAAATCACCATTTTTAATAGGTAAACCATATATTTCTATGGGCCATCGAAAAACCATGGCTATGTTAGTCATAACCAGAGGGTATATCTGCAAATTGTCATGGTTATATCACTGTTTCTCATGGTGGAAGCCCTTTTTTTCCATGGGCTTCACCGTCCACCGTTTTTCCCCATTTCTTCGGCACCAAGGCTTGGGGCTCCACACAAGCGACCGCAGAGGTGCATGCCCAAGATCGCGGTGGGCCTGGATGACAAAGGGAAGCACCTGGGATAGTGATATAACAATTACCCTCTGGTAAACTAACATAACTATGGAAAACCACCATTATCAATGGGAAAATCCACTATAAATGGCAATTTTCAATAGCTATATTAAATTACCAAAGGGTATAATATAATACATAACATATCATTATATATCAAAAAAATGATTAGGTGGTTTATACATTATTACATATGATTATGATATTTATGTATGTTTCTATGTATGTATATATATATATATATATATACACTGTAACATATGGTATTGTCTCAATACGTTTCGCCTCGTCCTGGTTAATGCATTTTAATATATTTTAATGAGGATTCAAGGACAAAACCTGGAAGGATTTAACCGTAGCCAATTCATACTGGATTTGGGGTCTGAAAATGCTGCACCCCAAACTATCCAAACTTGTGTATGTGTTGTATCATTGCTACATGGTATTATAGGGAATAGGGAATATGATGATTAACCATATTGTTATATGGGTATTATAGGGAATATTACCGGTATGTGAACATGTTTTAAATTGCCATATTTCATCGGACATTATCGGACAACGCCACTTTGATGTGGATCCCTGGATCCCTTGACAAAAAGAGTGGATTGCAACCCAGAAATGCTTAGGGGGTTATCGCTTCCGGACAAAGGTAGCAAATATGTTCCCTACGATTTTCTCTATTCTCTTGTTGGTGCTTATCTTCTCTTTCCTTTCGATTCTGTTCTGGGATAACATGAGGAACATCCAGTGTGCTTGTGCGCCTTCCAACATCCTCGATCCTCTGCTGGAGAATGGGCAGAAAGTCATCAGCCAGCACATCATGCCTCCATTTTTCGCCAAGGCATTTTCGTTCCGTGGTGACCCCGTGGTGTTCGAACACAGTTTTCGTTCCGTGTGGTCATCATGGAAGGACCAGCATGGATGCATGGGGGTAAAAGCAACATATACCTGGAATGCCAAACGGGGATTTTAAGAACAACGTTTGGAAACCATGGCCAACATGAAGTATTGAAACCAATGGTTTTGGGGATCCCCCATCCTTGAGAAAACACTATATATCTATATATATATATATAGATAGTTGCCAAAATTCACCATGGCCAATCTACAAAACCCTGCGATTCAAACAACTAGTAAAGTCTCCATCTACGGTTGACCTGGAACAAAGGTGCAGTTGAACTCAGGTGGTCACCCGATTGGTGCATGCTGGGGCTGCTACTGCAAGTAGGTCACTGGCACATCTGCGTAGGCGGCCTGGCCGGTCACGTGGCAAACGTGGCCATCCATTGGGTGTCTGAAAATTGCTGGCTGTTTACCCTCAGCGCTGGGGGATTGAACATCACAAATAGCTGATTTTACTATCAACAATTGTTTGGGGTCTGAAAATGGGGTGGCTACCTTAATTCATAGCCATTTCACTGCGGAAGATATAATAATAGAAAATGATGAAGCAGTGAATCCTGATTCTCAGACAAGTCCAAATGAGGTTAGGTGGGAAAGCCACCATTTGTAGATCATTTTCCAGTTAGTAAATGCATGGATTTCCACATCTAAATCAGTTTACTGTAGGGCAAACCTTACATCTTTGGAGAATTGCAACCCCTGGCATGTGAAAGCTAGGGTTAATTACCGAGTTTACCACATTCATCTGATTGGCGGATTGAAATTTGAAACACAATCCCAACACTCGAAGCCAGTTTCATATACTGCACAAGTCAGCTCTTGGATTTTGACATGGCTTTGTCTGAAAATAGTCACTACCATAGTGTACCCTTCAATTCAGTGGTTTATCGTGGTTTATCATCATGTTCCCCCCAAAAATGTGATTTTATGGGTGCCTTTGCGCCCGCCCTGCCCGGAGCTTCCCCCTGCCCCAATCTTTTTCAAAGTGGGGGGAGTCCCGCAGATTCCTGCGGACGGCAACAAAATAAGTCAACTGTTGCCATCTGAAACATGGACACGTGCATGGCAAACGCCAGCTGCCAGTGATTTGTGCTAAGCCTGGTGCATTTGATTCATCAACCGACAAAAAAATCAGCTTCAACATTGCCAACACATTCTAGAATCAGCAAGAAAAACACGCAAACGCTTGAAGTGTCTCAACAACTCAAATCGGAATTATAAGATCTTATATCTTATAAAGCCTCTTACTTTTCATGGTTTCCCATAACCAAGCCACGCAACTGGCGTCCCAGTTCTTGTGGGCCCCCGCATTGCTGGGGATCGCCGAGGACTCTAAGGACATTTGCAACTCCACTGCGGTTGGTCCGGACACTGAGGCCCACGAGTTTAGATCTTCATAGATGTGTTATTGCAATTGTCATTGTTACAATATATTGTGTGTCTTAGTACTATATTGTCATTGTTCTATATTGTTACATCTATATTGTACTGTAATTACAGTATTTAGATAATCATAATGGATGTGTGTCTGCGCCGATACTATCGCATCCTGGAAAGCGGTGAATTCACACTTCAGTCACAACTAGATTCGCTTGTCTGAAAATAGAATACCTAACAAATCCATGGTTACTAGAAAGGTTTTCCTAAAATGGGGGGTACTCACCATTTTACTTACGTTCAGAGTGACGAGATACTAATCTCAAAGAGACCCTGCATACAAGGTGTTATATATATACACATACACACATCATCTATGAACAATAAATCAATAGATATTATTGAACATGTTCGTTTTACATTATCATTTAAATTATGCATGTATAAACAACATAACATGTGTATATATATACGTATATATATATATATATGTGACAATTGTAATCATGTTGAGATAGTATTTGCTTATTTTGTCAATGCCTGGAGATCCACCTGGTGAAACGGTGAAACCCTTAGATCCAGCCGTAGCGTCTCGGGCATTTGGGGTAGGTCTTGTTTAAGGATCCATAGGGAAGGATCCATAGGGCTTCAGGGTTGTGGGATTTTCCATGGGATTTTATGGCATCTATCATCATCTATCCATTTTCTCATGGATAGCTTGGGGTGTCCCGATGAGTCGTCGATGTATTTAACCGTACTTCCTGGGATGACCAAGATTGACAAAACTATACAAAACTCGCAGGCCTCCGCAGTACCTACCCTTCGAAGTTGACACGCAGAAGGCATGGATTCAACACTTCTAAACAGCATATCTTTGCACTTCGAGTGCGTGCAGGCCTCCACATTTCGTGACAATACGTCTGCGTCATCCTACCCATGGCAAATTGGTCATTTTGGTTTCGCTGTGCGAAATTACCAAAGGGAACTGATCTGCCAAAATGTCTTGTTTACCTAAACACATTGAGGTGAAACCCCAAGAATGAAAATCATCTGGTTCCAGTCATTGATGTGCAATGATAACATGGAGTTGTCTGAAAATAGGTTTTCCCAGTATCATCATCCAAAACCCCCATTGAACCAGCCATAGTAGGACATCCCCTGTTTTGGTCAAACCCATGTAATCATCCGCGTGCCAGCCAGCGCCACATTAGCGCCACATTGGCGTCGATCATTCGGCTTTGAACATTCGGCATCAGGGCAGCGTTCACCAGGGTGGCGCTAGCAGCTCTGCATCATGAGATCTGTTGGAGTGGGATGACCACCGGTAGGGTCTTAAAAAATGGCTGAAAAAACATAGGTGATCACTAGGTCTCTTGAACAAATTCTGGTTTACCCATGTTTACCCCCATTTTAGTGGATGGTTTCTGACAGTGCATGGCGCTCCCTGGGTACAGCTTTGGCTGCCCCTCAAAGTGCGAGATAGGTCTCCTCCTGTGAGGCTAGACCACAACTGGTGCATTGGTAAAGGCTGGTGACAGTGCTACACTGCTACACCCTGGAATCCCTGGACATGGACGGATCATGGGATCCAAACAGCCTTCTTTCAAGATGTTTGATGATGATTCTGGGTAAATTATAATATGTCACTAACCTGAATTAATTAAGGCCATTTGGGGATGATTTCCCGAATCCTAACAATTATTCCAGTTATAATTTACCTAATCCGACCAGATCTCCCGTTGCAGGTTGCAGGAACACATAACACCACCTCTACACATAGGACACCTTAGCCTTGGACCAACTCGGGGGGGTCGGCTCTGACCATCAGTTTACGGTAAGGATGGTTGCCAAGAAAACATCATGAAAATCATATTTAATCATGAAGTATATTTGAACAAAACAAGGATAGATCATATAATATTAATTATATCTGAAACCACTACCCACAAAACGGATCTTGAATCTGAATGCCATTCAAACCCCCATGATATCCCATAACAAATCCAAATTAGTGTTTAGAATAAGGAACCATCACTGTCACTATCACCACCACTTCAGCGTTTTCCAATGCCTCCCTCGGCATGTCTCATTAAGTCGTAGACATTGGCAGCCCATTGGCAGCCCATTGGCAGCGCCACGGAAGGAAGCGGCTGGAACTAGGCGGAACCCCAGGCAGCGTTTTGCCAATTGCCTGCACGTCAAACACCGAGGAAAATAATGGTGAATGATGGTGAAGAATGGCTTTTTTGATGGTTGATAATGGGTGTATAACATTGTATAACTAACTAATCATAGATGAAGAATGGCTAGTTGAAATTATTATGGGAAACCCAATGCCATAAACCTACCATGACTGGGGATGATAGTTACCACCCATCAAAATGGTAATGACTTGGCGAGATGGATTATTATTGGGTTTACCATATGAATGGAATTTCTCAGGATGGGTCAAAAACACATTAAAAAAAATGAGTTTGTGACCATCCATTTATTTACCAACAAAGTCGTGGATTTATCGGAGTACTGTAACTTTGAGACATTGCCATATATATATATATGTATATATATATATATATATTAGTTACTAGTGCTAACTTCATCTAACTTCTGCTATGATTCAATATTCAACATTTAACAAACTGCAAAGTTTTGTGTCAGGTTGTGATTGTGAGAAGGCTAAGTTAGGTTGACCTATATAACATGATATGACTAGGTTATTACAGACTGTAACTCTTTGATTAATATGGCAGCCATATCTTCAACAACTTCGCCAAGTTCTGGGGTTTGTTTCCTCGGGGTTCTCAGATTTCACCAGTATCGGCAGCTTATGATTTTTGTCTTGGGATCAGATCAGCATCATGAATCAGGGTGACAAATACAAGAAACAACTAAGCAAAACGGCCAATCATCATTGCAATGGAAAATCCAACATATATCCTATGAATGTATATATATATAGGATTTTCTCAGCTATGAACTTCCATTTATTTCGGGGATTTGCCAGCAAACCACCTTTGATGACACTGATCGATGGTATCCCTGGTTGCTTGGGAATCGATCTGATTCCCTGAGTCGGGTCTACTGGGTCGATGTTCCCAGAGTGAGATCATCCCAGGAGGTGATTTTTGTCATTTCGAATGATTGGAGAAACTTCAAAAACACCAGGGTTGAAGTGAAAAAGAACCAAAATTTTAATCTCGGACATTCGTTTTACATGATTTTACACGAAGGTAATTACGGTGGATGGTTGCGAAATCCTGCACCATCCAAGGTGGTGCAGGATTTCTTCCATCCACAGTAAGAAAACATATGGACTATCAAGAACCAACATGATGGACATTCTGGAAAAAAAACTAGTCGATATCTCTTTACATGGAGGAGCATCCTAGTCAGATTTGTATCAATAACCGTGAGATATACCATTTGTGTTGTCCCATTTGTAGCCAGGATGATCCAACCTCAGCTACCAACCAGTCAGTTAGTGGAAGAATCCAAGTAAGCCCCCCCCAATCATAATATATATATATATATATAATTACAGTGTATTATATATATATACATATGTATAGGGTATAATTGTGATATTATATATATATATATACGTATATACATATATATATATATACATATATATTATCATATTATTTATATATATTATACAAATCTAACAGCAACGCCCTGCACAAACGTCTCAGCCGGATCACCTCCATAGCCGTTATTCTGCGCTTGTCCTGGCCGGGCCAAAGGACAAGAGTACCCCCGATCATCGGGGTACGAAAAGAACTCGATCCAATACGAAACCAGAGGGTAATGGCCATTTATAGTTGATTTACCCATTGAATATAGTGATTTTCCATGATTTTCCATAGTTATGTTAGTTTACCAGAGGCTAAACCATGACTGGTTGGTGGTTGACCTACCCCTCTGAAAAATATGAAAGTCAGTTGGGATGATGATATTCCCAATATATGTAAAAATTATCCACATGTTACAAACCACCAACCAGATTAGTATTACCATTAGTATCTAAACCAGGGTTTCGGGATTCTTTAACATTAGAGGAAAGGGATTAGATAAGTGGGACCTGTGGGGCCCGTGTCACCATGGAGTCGTTGTCCCACTGGCCTTAACAGGGGACCGATGGACCGATTGTATTGAAACAAATCCCGAGGTAGCCTTTGGCCATAGTGGTAACACATTGCTATCGCTATCAATGAATCACATCCAAGTCAGTGTTTCTACGGTTGATTTCTACGAAAGGTTAATAATATGGAGATTGGACGAGAAGGACATCATGAAAACCCACATGTATGATCATGCAACTTAAGGGCATCCTTTCTTGCAATGCATTAGAGTCCCCCGCAAATGTATAGTATATATATAATACACCTAGAATCCAAAGACCCTGTTGCGTATTGTGAAGCTTCATGTCATGGCTGAATTCAGCTCTTTTGCCAAGCCTCCATAGTTGTTGTAGTAGCAATTGTTGTAATCATTTCCTGAGCGAAGCCCACCGCGTGGATGGTTACCGGGATGAACGTTGAGCCATTCCCATGAAATTCCTGAGAAACACATCCTGAAGAGGGAATAGTACCAGTCTCGCCTAACATAGACCCTGCCAAATGATGGCTTGGAAGACTTCTCTCCTCAAATCATGAGTGATATTCAGGGTCTAAGTGGATGGCAGTGGGATAAGAGCAACAATGGTGAGATTGTCTGGGATGTAATGGGATATGTAGCCCATCTATACCATTATATACCCATCTTATAACCGATATTAATCATATCTGGGTTTGTTCAAATATGGAGGACACCCCGTTTTATAGCCATCAAATCATCCGGAAAACGAGGCATAAAAACGGGTCTTCTCGGGGAAACACCTTGGAACCTCGTAGAGGATTTCTTGGGAAAACCCCAAGGTCCCCAAGGTGATACTGTCACAATGGGATTGGATCCCTAGGTGTATTTATATATATAATATACAGTACACATAATTTATGTGCATATAAGTATATATATATATAATTATATAATTATATATATATAAACATGTGCATGTATGTATATATATAATGCATTATAATGCGTTTATTGTTGGTTAGCAATCTCATTCGTTCCTGTTGGGTGAGTCCAAAGCCGTTTCACTCTTGAAGAAAAGAACCCCAATTGGCGAGCTTCCGTAGTTCCCCGGCCCCACATAGTTGCCATATTGGTCGTACTGCCCATCGTTTCCTCAGGAGACAACGATGGAGGAACGCCCAGAGTCGTCCCCAATTTGGGGAAGGGCTGAAACCCAAAATCATGGATAAATCATCTATCCATGGCTCTAGTTGTATTGAATCCATCTGATCAAAACATGTCTTCTGGATCCATGAAGGGGCCATGTTGTCAAACTTTCAATTAGCCGCTGAGGACTACGTACATGTGCACTACGAACTGAATGCCGAGATGACAACATTACATAGTATCCCCAAGAAAGACAGGAACGTATTTCCAGGATGGTATAGATCTTTCTGTTTTATCAATCAGTTTTCAGGTTTCCAACTTTTCTACATACCCTCTGGTAATTTAACGTAGCTATTGAAAATGGCCATTAATAGTGGATTTTCCCATTAAAAATGGTGAATAACTGGGGCTTGTGGTTGCCATGACACACCCCTGACCGAAACAACACTACCCGAGGGGACAAAGTTGCCCGGTCGCTATTGTCAAAAGCCAAGCAGCCGTTCCATCCAGCCTTCGCAGTCCAAGGGATTCATGGGAAACTTTCCGTTGAAAATTGTGATTTTCTGTTGAACATGGTTTGTAAAGGTGTATATATATATATAAATATTATATAGAATCAGCAAGATATGTGTTACAATATATGTGTATAGAACATAATTATATATATATATATATATTGAACCAGCAAGATTTGTTCCATTTGATGTCCACTGACGTTTGTAATGTCAATGAAAAAACATGGTCAGTTCTACTCTTAGCGTGTTATACTATTGACGAAATCATCTTGGGTTCCGCGAGCATATCGCAACATCATGTCAATGTTGAGGCTTGCAAACCTGAAAAAAAAAAACATGGGGGGAAAATGGAAAAACATCACGATGGTTTATAACATAACTATGGAAAATCACCATTTTTAATGGGAAAACTCACTATAAATGGCCATTTTCAATAGCGAACTGTTAAATTACCAGAGGGTTTCATTGTCACACAGCACCACACCAAATGGTCCCGAAATGTCCCAAAATGGTCAAAAATCCCCTACTAAACCGCGGTTTCTGGTGGCTGTTCGATGCTATGGGGGCAATATCAAACAATACCCTCTGGTGAACTAACATAGCAATGGAAAGATTCACCATTCTTTTCATGGGAAAATCCACTATTTCAATAGCCATTTTCCATAGCCTTTTGTATGTTCACCAGAGGGTATCAAACAATACAGTCCCCAAATGGTGGATGTTCATGGATTTTCCATTGGGAAGATACAGAAATCAAGCAACCCCAGGTTGGGGCTCTAATGGTCCCTTTACACGCGGACCCGCACCTGGCCCTGCCATTGGTTTCCTTGCCATTGGTTGCGGCCCTGGGGCAGTCAGACTGCCTTGGATCTTGGGTTCTTTAGATTGGATCCTCGCATGTGCCTATGATAAGACATGATAAGAATCTAAGACACAAGCTAATGTATGCTACTGTTAGATCAGATTAGATGCAAGCCCCTAATTCTTGTTTAATAAAATGCAACATTCCTGCATGTACGGCAATTCCCCATACTCACTACTAGCGAAGCATGCTGTTGGTTCATGATACCCAGCCGTTCCAGCAGTGCGGGAAGAGCACACTGGGAGTATCTTTGCGGGGTGATTCATTTGCCAACTATTTACCCTCTGGTGATTTAACATAGCTATGGGAAATCACCATTTTTAATGGGTAAATCCACTATACATGGGCCATTTTCAATAGCTATGTTAAATTACCACAGGGTACTGTAACTATTGTTCCATTCTCCAAGTAATGTGGTGCACCCAATCAAGAAATCATCCTCAATTTACCAGACACTGCGGTAGTACCAAACATCCATGAAAGGTTTATCTTGTTGGGTTTATCATATTAATCCTATCCC
>Ga0126342_10004023_pt1 | contig 24758 bp, 43 predicted proteins | sample Cyp1metagenome_FD_92528 | JGI IMG/M metagenome (GOLD analysis project Ga0126342, IMG submission 92528) | Coral microbial communities from Lord Howe Island, Old Settlement Bay, Australia - Cyphastrea 1 metagenome | ecosystem: Host-associated > Invertebrates > Cnidaria > Coral ...
CCGCAACCTTTGCTGAATTGCCAGTTTCCTTGCTGTTTGCATTTTGATCGTCGCAGAGCCTTGCACCTTCATTTGCAATTGACAATCAACACCCAGTCTGTTACCAGCACACAAGACTGTGAGATTAATAGTAAAATGTACTAACCCGCCAACAATTCCCCAAGCAGTCTGTCCACACGATAAGTGTTAATGGCCAGGGTTGCTGTAGATCAGGGTACGCGGGTGCTGCATTTTTACTGTAAATTCTCGGCGCTTTGTGCGTGTCGGATCACTCTCGTTGTGGTGCAGTGCTGATTTTGGCTGATTCCCCTGAGATTGCAAAGAGATTTCGAGGTCTGTCTAGGACGATCTTGCACGAGTTTCAATCTTAGAGGTTCGTAATATAATGTGAGGATCTTGAACAAGGTCTTGTTGAGGTCCTTAAGATCCTGATATCCTGTAAGGGGGCAATGCATGATTTTGTACAGGTCCTTAGCGGAAGATCTTGTGGAGATCCTGGCGGGGTCCTCTCTAAGAGGTCCTTGCGTGATCCAGCGCAGGTCCTTAACAGAAGATCTTGTTCCAGTGGGATCCTCTCTAGGAGGTCCTTGCATGCAGATCTCTCAGATGCCATGTATTAGAGGTGCTTGTCCGGGAGCTCTTCTGGGAGGCTGTCGGAGGTTTTGTATCAAGATCTTGTAAGATCTTCTCCAGCAGCTGACGGTTTTGTTTTTTGATAGGGGTCCGGTCCTGGCATAAAAGTCTTGTACAGTTCCTTGTGCGAAGATCTGTAGAGATCCTGGTGAAAATCCTCTAAGAGGCGTCCGTGCATGATTTGGTACGGGTCCTTGGGAGAAGATCTTTCGCAGGTCCTAGTGAAATGCTGCCGGAGGCCTTAGCATGATCTTGTACAGGTCCTTGTGAGAAGATCTTCGAAGCTCCAAGTGAAATCCTCTAGGTGTCCTTTCATGATCTCGTACAGGTCCTTGTGGGAAGGTTCCTGTATGAAACTTGAGAGATCCTTTATGTATCTTTCTGTAGAAGGTCCTTCTTTGACTTCTCTTAGGTGTCCTGCTATGGCATTATGGGGTTTTGGTATGAGGTCCTGATGAGTAGACATATTATAGCGTTGCCTCTTGTGCCAAAGCAAGTCCTTGCTGCTGCCGTTACGATAATGTCTGACCTGATCTGGTACTGTTCCATTGACTTGCTACCCCCCCACACTGTTTGAGGCCGCTTGCCGGTGTCATTAGATTCTTGACAGGTAGCTAAGATTCACGATGGGCATGAAAAATTGACAATACGATTTATTGTTACTGCCAGTTACTGCATGATACTGCATAGTTTTCTGTTTTTGCAAGTTTGCCATTCTTGGTTTTCTGGACGCAATCTGCTGGCAGGCGGCAACTTCCTGAAAAACCAGTTATTTGCATCCTGGGCTCGACGACTTTCAACGACCCTAAGACTGAGGAGACGACATAAGCACAACATGGAGCTTTGCAAGGTTTGCATCCTTCATTTCTTCAACCTGCTCCAGGCAGTGATCATGATGTATTGAACATGAAGAAAATAGCGCTATACGACATCCATACTGTATCCATTTTGCGAAGAATGCTCGGCAGTGGTAGCGACAAGGGTGACAGCAATGGATAGCTAATGGTGGTGTTGTGGTGACTGCACTCACACTGATGTACTTCAGAAGCAGGCAGCCAATTCATTGGTTCCCCAAGGTTCCCTATGGTTACCTTACTTCCATTTGTTCTAGGGCTGTGTTGCTATGCGTTCCTTTTTGTCATGAATAGATAACCCAGATTTTATAAGCAGATGCTGCAGATTGATATGAAGTAAGCAAATGGATTCAGAGATGCAGCAAGTACGTCAGCACTTCCTTTGCCAAAGAACATGTATGAAAACATGATCGAAAATTTGATGGCAAACATCTAACAATTGCAGATTGCAGCAGGCTGATTTGAATCTTTGTGCAATTGCAACTGTTCCACATCTTTCCACTGGGTTTGATTTTCTTTCAGGAGAAGGCCAGGCACTGAGTGCAGGAGCAAGACGGCCACATTTTGTGCTTGCTGTGTTGTGCCTCTATGGAATCGGTTTGTTGTGATTGGGAGTTCCAGGTCACCAATATTGCATTCTGCTTCCGGGAACGCCTAAGACAGCGAGCTGCCTTTGTGACTGGTGGCATGGATGGTGCGACTTGGATTGCATATGAATTATGAACAGCATTGCGTATAGCGTATGATATCATATGATACAAGTAATTAGCTCCCGAGCAAGCAGGGAGCGGAAGTTTCAAAAGTGATACGTTTACAGCGTACAGAGCGGAGCAAAGACTGTGCCTATAGGGTGCGGCCAAGCCTTCTGTGCATCGCAGCAGCAATCTCTTGTTTTTTTTATTCCAGTGCCATCTCTTTTGAAGGTTGATCTTTTCTCATTTCATCTGGTCTCATCGTGTCGCAGTTTCCCTTGGAAATTGGTCATTTCATCCCATCGTCACCGCAGTTTGTGTTATCCCATCTCATCTCATGTCCTGTTTTTTCAGCGTTTTTCATCACCTTGCCTCATCTCCTCTCATCTCATCTCATCTCATCTTATCTCATCTCATCTCATCCTCTCCTCTCCTCTCATCTCATGTCTTCTCTCCTTTTCGCAGCTCTTCGCAGTTGATCACAACTTGTATCATCCGAGTTTTCTCATCTCTTCTCAGCTCATCTGAACTATTCTCTTTTCAGCTCTTCTCAGCTTCTCCGTTCTATGCAGCTCGTCTCAACTCAGCTCTTAGCTCTTCACCTCTCTTCTCATGTCAGGTCGTCTCAACTCATCCCATCTCAGCTCATCTCAGCTCTGCTCAGATTTTCTCAGCTCTTCTTACAACTCTTCTCAGCTCTTGGCAGCTCATGTCAGCTCATCTCATGTCTTCTCATCTCTTCTCTCATCTTCTCACATCCTCTAAGCTCTTCTTAGCTCTTCTCACATCTTCTCAGCTGCTCTCAGCTCTTCTCACCTCTTCTCAGCTCACTCTCAGATCATCTCAGCTCTCCTCTGGCCCAAAACCTGCTCAAAAACCAGATGGATCTTGGCGCCAAAGCCATAAGACAAGTCAAGTACGGTTTTGAAGGCTTTTTAAAAAGCACATTTAAAAGGAAAATGGAAAGCGCCAGAAACGATAAAAATCATCAAAAACCCGTCGTCGAAACTGTGGCGCAATCAATACACAACGCGATTGTTGCAAAAGATGATGGAACTACGTGCGCAACATCGACAGTGAGCAACAGTGACGCAGCCACTCCAACACGTTTGCAAGCAGCGAGTCGCAAAACACCATAGGACTTCGTGCGCAACAGCAAAGCACAGCAACATTGATGCAGCCACACCACTACGATTGCGAGCTGCAAAAGACCATGGAAATACCTGCGCAACAGCAACGCAGAGCAACTGTGACGCAGCCACTCCAATGCAATTTTCCATTGCAGTGACATCCATGCCAGTCACATCCATTGCAGTCATTGACAGCCATTGCAGTGACATTCATCGCAGTGATATCTATTGCAGCGACGTTCATGGCAATGATATCCATTGCAGTGACATGCTTTGCAGCGACATCCATTGCAGTGACATCCATTGCAGTGACACCCATTGCAGTGACATTCATTGCAGTGACTTCCAAAGATTACTAACACGGAAGTGTAGACTTTCAAATTTCCTTTGATAAATTACTACTTATGATGTTCATATGACATAATTGATTTAATCTTAATGTACACTGCGCGTCGTATGCTTTACCCATCTTCACCCGTCACCGTGTCCAGCTTCCCCATAGCATGTCCACGCATTTTCACCCGCAGAGTAAGCACATGTGGTTTCTGGAAATGGGACAAGCCTCTGCGTGCTGCCCTGAATCAAATAGGAGGGCTTGGCAGCCATTTGGCAACCATGTAGCCATGTTGATCCACTGACACTGCGCATTGGCCTGAAACTGCTTGTCAAGCAGTTGGTGTCAAATCAACCAGGTAGGAAAACAATCTCAGTCATTCAAGAAGAGCAACGACAAGTGCTGCAAGCAGGCTCTGAGTTCGTTGTTGGACCACTCTTATCAAAATGAAAACATTGTTTCACGAAGGCGATTGCTTGTTTTTCCTCCCCGTTTCTTTTGTTTGACATTCAGGCATAGTGAGCCCTGCAAGAACATTTTTTCACAGAGATGCTTGCAATCACAAGTTCCCATTTGGAAATTACGGTTCATATGTTCAATCCTTTTTAGTGCTTAGTTGAATTCTTCCAGCAGCACATCTCGAGCACATGGCAGATCCTAAGGTGCAGCTCACCTTTGCGAAGACTTTCGAGGGCACAAATCTGTTCCAGATATTGCCTCAAGGTGGGTGGACACAGCATGAGCGACAACTCCTTGAGTTGAGCATAGATCAGGATGGGAAATCATGGAATCATATTGGGAGCCGATCGCAGGGTGTATTTCAGCATCCTCGATTGTAAAACCCTGCGTCGCGATTGATCGGCGATTGGTTTGCGATTGAGACAAACATTTGTTGTGATGAGAATCGACTATTGTAGAGGAGAAATCAATATTCTATGGCATGATTTTCTTGTTACATACATTTCAGCCTTATACTGTGTTCGGGTTTGCCTAGACACGGTGTTCAATAGTGATAGCCAGTAGCAAAGAAGAACCAGAACAACAAAGTTCAAAGTCTAACAGCCCAGATCAAGTCAATTTTCAAAAAATGTCGATGAAATCCGCGATCTGTTCCCGGTTGATCCGCGATTGCTGCGCGATTGTTAAACCTGCCTGAGTAGGCCCTGGCTCACGCCATGTCTTTAGATATCTCTAAATATGTAGCAATGTTTTGACGATTCTCCGCGCAAAATAGTGTCGCATACGACCGAACCCTCCCGCGATTGACACGGTTGGGATCCCGGTTGATTTGCGGTTGATCGGCGTAGCTGCCCCAGATACCTTTATTTTGATCAACACCCAAATGGAATCCAAGCGCAAGTGGAGACCGGACCTGTATTGCAAGATTACACAAACCGTGAAGTTGAGCCATGCCGCATGCCACAGAAAGATCAGAAGACACAACATGAGTTTGGACACAACATGACACAACACGCATCTCGGGAGTGTGACCGGCATCAGGCAAGAAGAGTGACTTTCCTTATGGAACAGATCTCCATGCAGGCTGCGACTACCAAGTCTTTTGCCGTTGTATATGAACATGATCCAGCCTTGGTAGTAAGAATTACGCTTGAAATGTGATGATCAGTGGGAAACCCGGGCATAATGAGAAAGAGCGTTGATTAGTGCGTGTTCATGTTTGATGTCTTTGGACTTCTCAAAGAGTGTTCAGGAATTGCTTTTTGGGTGTTTCCAGCTTTCAGAGAAGGACCACCAGGGGGTAAAGGAAATGATAAATGGATATAAATGGCACGTAGAATACGGGGAGCGTGTGGAGGGCGCAGTCAAAAAATACGGGGAGCCGCTATAAAGCCGATGAAAGAAGGAGGAGATTGTGCAGCGACAGCCACTACAGTAGGAATCAGGGACCCCCTGACTGCTTAGCCGAGTGTTGTTATCAATATGAGCGTTATTTACGTTCCATTCGGGTTATAGTTTATCAATATATATATATATATATAATATATATATATATATGTGTGTTTAATATTGTTTAATATTAATTTGGCAATTCTTGCTTCTTCCCGGCATATTTGCATATATTTGCAATTTTACTTTCTCGACTCTGCAGGCGCGACGCACGAGCAAAGACAGGTCTGTGCAGCCCAGTTTTGAATGCAACTCATGCAATCTTATGTCTGGAATGGCCAACAGCTGCCTGCATTCCTTGCGCAGCACGACAGTCCTAAGCTCATCATCCTTGTGGCCCATAGTTGCCGCAGGAGGTGTTTGGTTTGCTCGGCCATCTCTACCTAACCGTGGAGGCTTGGGGCTTTTTGTTTCTACATTATAAACATTTATAAACTGTATAGGCCTGTGGTTTGCCAAAATCTCCAGGTTCGTTTGTTTAGTGCCCGAAATTGACTAATTATCCATTGTGACTTGTTTATATTGAGTGTATGGGGGGAAACCATGAATTTGGGGCAGGCTGTTGCGTTATAAGTAGTAAGAGCCTTGAACTTCGCTGGATGGAGTGCAATTAGCCAGTGAAAAGATTCACAAAGTTCTGCCACGATCTGTGTGTGCCACCCTGGGTTTGGGTGAGACGCTATGAGACGCTGGCAGGGTGGACCTGGTGTGGCAAAAGAAGCCAGAATCGCTGTGAACAATGGTGCTTGCGTGCCTTGACAAAACATGATGACGTATGATAACTGTTGTTAATTGTAAGTTTTTACATATGATTACTGTCTGATCCTTGTGGCATGACTGTTGCCCCAAACAATTTGCAAGTCTGACACTGACACTCTGACACAGCATCGATTCCGTTTCTTCCACAAGCAAACCTATTGCGCCCACATATGAGGTGATCCCACTGGTGAGCAGTGGTGGTGTTCACATCTTAGATGTTGAACAGCTGTGGCTATTCATGGGGAAGATGGGGAAGCTTCGTTTGGAATTCAATTTCTGGCAGACATGCTTTCCAGTCACTAGAGCGAGGTGGGAGATGAGATGACAATGCAGATTGTTTTGTGATGATTCAGTGACTTCTGAATGCTACTAATTACCTTGTTTCTGAACCCCCAAACTTACCAGAGAAGCGCCATCCAGCCTACAGAAGGTGATCAAGTGAAGCTACTTGGGGATTGAAATTGCACGTGTGACTACAACAAAAACCTAGGCAAGTGGTGGCCTTTTCGTGAACACCTCAGTCACAAGAAAGGCTTAGCTTAGCTGATGTATGCAGAAGACAACTTTAGGGCCTTTAGGGGTCCAAGAGGCTCAATCTGATGTCTTGGGTCGTTTTGTTTTGCTTCTGCATGTTTTTGCATTCGCCTCAGAAGGAGCATGAATTCCATGGTCCATGAATGAGTACATGACTATCGCTACAGGACTTTCCCAAGGAATGTTTCCAGAAGCCCATTTGGGCTCCCGAGCCCCGGTGGAGCCTGCTACAGCAGAAGGCCGGCCGCATCATGAGTTTACCAATTGGAATTTGACGTGATTCTTGAAATACGCGTGAAAGGTCACTCTCTAGTGACATGTAGTGATATACCAATATATAAATTCAAAATTAATAGTATATGAATATAATATTATATATATATATGTGTGTGTGTGTATCTGTGTGTGTGTACCAGCGCCCGCAAACCCCCCTCCCCCGCCCTGTGGTGGGGGTATGTGGGGGTATGTGGTGGGTATGTGGTATTGTTGGTTGGACTTGATGGACTCATTCAACCCTGAGCATTTGAGTTTTACCACACTCTGCTGACCGCAATTTCCTCTCAAGTGGGAGGGCACCAACGCCAACAACAAGCGACTCATGACAAAGGACTTCGTGTACCTTAGTGCTGCTTTGTCAGGAGACTTCATTTGCTCCGAACTTGGTTTGGCATTTGCTACCAAATCACATTGGTAGCGGAGCTCCAGCTCCTTTGGGACTGAGCTCGCTGCCGCTGCGCTACATCCACTTCTACCACTCCATGTTTGAATTTCACTTCATACTCCTCCACTCCATTCCCACTTACGCCTCAACTTACTTTGGTCGATCAAGGTAGCTGAAGGTTCCACGGTGATTGGGCCCGAGCCATTTGATGTCTTCGAAGCAACATACTGGTCCTTTGGCGAAACCAGGATCTACAGCTGCTGCGTCTCAAGCTGCAAGCTCCATGGCTTTGGATTGTGGGATTAATGATTACCAACGATTCTTTCATTGCACTGTTTGATGGGCAACCCCAATCGTATCAAGAATGGCGGAAACGTATCAAGATTTACCATTTGAAGATGAAGCTTCAGAAAAGGTCTGCAGAAAGCATTTTGAATATCATCGGTTCACTTCAAGGAACAGCATGGCGCTTGGTTGAAAACTGCGGTTTGGCCAAGATCGATGGTGATTCAGCGTTTGATGATTTGATGAAGACTTTGGACAAAGCTTTTCAGTATGATGCCCGTGTCCGCCTGCCACAGGATTTTGATGGATACTTTTCACATTTGTCTCGAAAGCCAGGCGAAACTCTTCTTAGCTTCGTCACCAACCATGATGAGAAACTGAGGAAGATTGAAGAGCACGGCATCAAGATTCCAGATGAAGTTCCAGGTTGGCTTTAAGGCCAACGTGACCCGTGAGCAGCGTCAGAGGGTTGTGACGCAAGCTCCCAAGCTGGAAAAGCTTCGTGTCCAAGAGAGCCTCTACCTGATCCTTGGGCAAGGCCACAAAGCCGCGGTCAGTCTTCATGACCGACCCCAGGTTCTGGACGGCTGTTTCGCCGTGGTGCCTATGCTGCTGAAGATGATGAATACGATGAGGGTGACGATGACGAAGGCTATGATGCCTATTATGAGTACGATGACATGGACGATGGCGTCACCTATGATGAAAGCTGGCTGAAGAGTCACAGTTCGATGCCGATGCGGCGTACTATGAAGCTTCTGATGCCGGTCAAGGTGAATGGGCTGACTATGACGTTGAGGCCTATGATGAAGCCTTTGCGGCCTACCTTGATGCGAGGCGGAGGTTTCAGGATTTGAAGCTGCCTCGTGGCTTTTACCCGGTTGTTGTCTTAGCTGACCAGTCGCCAACTCATGCTGTTCCTCAGCTTCCCATTGGCCGTGGCAAGGGATTTGGCGGTGGAAAGCCAAAGAGCAAGGGGTGGCAAGGGCAAGAGCATGGTCAAGTACCCACGTTTGCCTGGGAAAGCTGCTGATCCTCGTGGCCGTGCAGCTGCCTCCATGCAATGTTTGCGTTGTGGAGCGCCAGGTCACCAAGCTGCCAACTGCCCTAAGCAGAAACACCCTGCTCCTGCATCGAATCCACCTAGCCCCAAGAGGCAGCACACGACTGAAAGCATGGCTGTGACCACTCTTACCACTCTTCCTGAAGAACGTGGTCTTGTGATTTTTGAAGATGAATCTGGTAGTCAGCGTGTGGACTGCACGATGTTAGACCCTGGTACATCCGCATTTTTGATGGGATCTGGGCCTTTTCACAGATATGTTCAACATCTCCAAGGCTTGGGCTATCCGGTGGACACTCTCAAGATGCAGCGATGTTCAAGAACCTTTCACTTTGGCGGCGGTCACTCCACCACCAGCCACTGGATCGCCACAATCCCCATCTTTGTCAACAGTGTGATGGGCTATGCGCAAGCGTTCATCATCAAAGGTGAGACGCCAATGCTGATGGGCAGGCCATTCATCGAAGAACTTGGCATTGTGGTCAACTTCAAGAGCCGTACTATGATGTTTGAAGGTCATCCGGGGGCCAATCACCATGGGTTTGCATGGTGAGTACCTCTTGTCTCTCACCGAAGATGTTGACCACGAGCTCATTGGCCAACCACCTTAATGTTTTGAGCTGAACCTTGTGGACTCTCAAAAGCCCGATGACACCCCTGCGGAGGTCTTGAATTTGTCGACCTACCGACAGGAGGAGGACGTTTTCCAGTCTTCGGAGGAGCGTGGACTTGCTCCAACTGTTGGTGATAGAAAGGTTGTTTCAAAGCTGTGGCGGAGTTTTGAAGTTGCGCTGGCCACCTCAGAGGGAACGATCTGCACAAGCATGTTTCTCAGGAGCTCCAGAACTTCAAGCCCAGACCCCGTTTGATTTGGGAGGTCTATGCAGGTGCCTCTCGACTTGCTGAAGTCGCTGAATCTCTTGGATGTCAGGTTGAATCTTTTGGCTACGAAAACGGTTGGGATTTTGATTTGGAATCTCATACGTCCCAACTTCTGGCCAAGCTTGATGACGACATGCCTGACGAAGTTTGGCTTGCACCTCGATGTGACTTGTGGAGTAAGATGATGAACATCAACGCAACCACACCTGAGAAATAATTTGAGCTGCAGCGTCAACGACAAATTCATCATGATACTCACCTTCATTTTTGCCGCACCATTTTTGTGCGTCAAGTGCGTCATGGCCAGCACGCACATCTGGAACAACCACAAGGTGCGTGCAGTTGGCACACCCCTGCGCTTTCCAGCCTGCCAGGCCAGGCGTCACTTTTGACCAGTGCCCCTGTGGAGCTCGATGCAAAGATCAAGATCATACCTGGCAGTTGGTTCGAATGACCACCATTTTGCAAACCACCAAGCGTGCTGTGATGCAGGCCACGATCCTGCGATGTGACCGATTGCATCAACTTTGTCAACTTGAAGGTCAAGTTCCTGGCTTTGGACTTTCCAGGACAAGCTTCCTTGAGGATTACTAGCCATGCCTTGCTGCAACCATGGCTGCTGCACTTGCTGTCCCAGAGATTTCTGTCTTTTGGGAAGGAGCCCTGGCCGTGAATGAAGGCAAGCTCATTCATGGAAAGATGATCCAGCTCCTCATCGAGAACAAAGTATGTGCAGTGCAACGACTGCACCGAAATCTTGGACGTCCAGCCACGACAGCCCTTGTTGAAATACTGGAGGCCAGAGGCGTCAGCAGTCTTGGATGTGACACTGCAGTGTCATGTTTGCCTCAAATACCGGAAGCCCAATCAAGTTGCACCAGCCTCCGCCAAGGTGATTTGTAAATTCAAGCAAAGCATCCAGGCTGATGCTATGTGGATCAAGAGTGCCCAGAACAAGTTCCCCATCCTGTCAGTTGTTAATGAGGGCACGCCTTTTCAGGTTGCAGTCTTAATCAATTCCGAGAAAGCTGAAGAGTACATCACAGCACTGGAGCGTCATTGGATTGCCCCTTTTGGAGTGCAGGGGGTGGCTACATGACTCCTTTGGTGAGTGGACAGATGCACAGTCCATTCAACACCTGGTGGCTGCTGGAGAAGCTCATGAACAACTTGCGTTGGTGGAAAGATGGCATGCAGTGTTGCGCAAAGCCGTTGAAGTTTTCTTGGTGGACTTTGGACTTGAGGGTGCCAATGCCATTCGGCAAGCTCTGGCATATGTTGTCCCACAAACCAATAACACACCTTCAACTTCTGGCTACTCACCAGCCCAGTGGGTGTTGGGACAATCACCTAATTTTCCTGGCGAACTTCTGGGAACTAACTTGACACCAGTGCATTTGGACACACCGTTTGAGGATGAGCTCTCCAAGCGCGCTGTTGCAAAAATGGCCATTGTTCAGGCCGAGATGGATCAGAAGCTACGTCGTGCCCTGCTCAGAAAGCACGCGGGCACCAACACCGTTCTTCATCCAGGTCAAAGAGTTTCTTTTGGAGAGATGCTCAAGCCCCGGACCTCATCAAGATCCGATGGAAGTGGCCTGCCACTGTGATCATGCGAGAAGATGGTCCTGATGGAAAACCAGCTATCTACTGGCTGGGCTACAAGTCACAGCTGTTGCACTGCGCGCCACACCATGTCAGGCCTGAGATCGGAAGAAGTTCTTCAACGCTTTTGGGCGATTTGAAAGTCGCCAAGGATGTGGTCCAGAGGCTTCGATCAAGAGGGGTCACTCGTTTTGCTGAGTTGACCATCAAGAATCGGAACAACATTGATGATGTTGGCTCTGGCGACGAGATCATGGACGAGCTCGACTCTGAGATTGAACAGCCGCCTACTCGCCGCACAAGATTGGTGGATCCTCAATTTGAAGTTCCTGCACAACCTGCTCAGTCTGTTGGCTCATATGCATATATGCACCATCTCTGGCACGTACAGAAGATCTCGCCCAAGCTGAAGCCACCCTTGATGATCCTCACATAGGCCCCCTTGGATTTATGAACTCGGTTCCAATTGGACTTTCGGAACCTTGCTTCAGCACCACCAGCCAATGCTGGTTTACCTGGACTTGTGAACCCAGCAGCTCCTGGACTTGGACTTTTGGAGCCGGGCGCTTCTGTCGTTGCCGTTCCTGGCTCTCAGGTGTCTCCGACATCACCCGCGGAGACCCCTTCTGTCATTCGTGACATCCGAGATGATTGAGGCATCCGGAGAGCTTATCCCAAAGCATGAAGTTGTGCCTCCAACTGCTTCCTTGACCACTTCGTCATCACCAGCTGCACCACCTGCTTTGGACTCCATCGCTGCTTCCTTCTAGAACCAGCCACCCACGAAGACTTCAGAGCCCACCGAAGGCGAGTGGCACAACAGGAGACCATGTCACTACGGACTACGGTCTCATGGCTTTGGCACAATCCGCAACCGACCAGAAGCAGCTCAGCAGCCTCAAACAAATCCACCTCGTGAACATGGTCCCGGACCCTACTCTGAAGATGCTGGCTTTGGACTTTCAGCCATTGATATCCAGGACATGGATTCTACTCAGCTGCCTCCTGGTTGGAAGTTTGATGATGGCAATCTGGTCATGCAGGACACGACCAAAGACCACTGGGAGCTCAAGTCCGGCTGTTTGATCGGACACCATGTGGTGCCAAGAAAAACGGGTTTTGATCCTTCCAATATTTCTGCACAAGAACAAGCTCACATGCCAATTCCTCTTAGCCAGTTGGATGATGTTCGAGTTACGGTTTATCGTGGTCAAGATGGTGTCAAGCACTTTTGTGACACATCCAAAGATGTTGTTGAAGTTTCTGACACACCATGGGTTGGCTGCATTTTTCAGATCAATGGCGATGCGCACCGTGAGCTTGGTACGCAGGCCTATTTTGATAGCACTGCGAAGCAGGTGGGCAAACAGCAGAAGGTACACACCAAACGAAAGTTTAAGAAAGATCAGAACAAGAATGACTTGTCAGAAAGTCAGAAAGGAACATGAGCCTGGAAGAAAAGATGCTGTCTCAAAAGGCAAAAATGGATGAGCTGCGATCATTTTTTATTCATGGAGCGTGGTCATTTCAGACCACTCGTGACGCCGATCCGCAGCGCACCCTAGCCAGCCGCATTCTTCTAAAATGGTTTCGAAACCCATGGAGATGGAAGCCCAAAGGCCAAGGCAAGGCTTATAGTACGCGGCTACACTGATGCCGATGCTCTGGCTGGTCAGCTCGACACGGCCTCACCAGCGTCTACAAGGCTTGGTCGAGAATGTCTTTTGAGCATTTCAGCATGCCTGTTTTGGTGCGGCTGGAGCGCAGATGTCGCCACAGCGTTTTTGCAGGGCCTTCTTGCACAGGAGCGACTTCTTTGGGTCAAACTTCCTTTGGATGCTGTTCGTTTGTTGGGTGGAGATGAAAACACAAGGATGCTTTTGCATAAACCATGCTATGGACAGCTTGATGCCCAAAGAGGTGGCACATGGAGGCAACACGCCGTTTGAAAGATTTGGGATGGGTGCCTCATCCCACGCATGGATCCATGTCTATGGTTGTTGTTTGAACCAGCCCAAGGTGATGCAGCTCCAGTTCTATGCGGACTTCTCACACTTCATGTTGATGACATGCTCGGCGCCGGCAACATGGCATCAGCAACTTACACGGCTGCCGAAGCTGCCCTGAAGAAAGCCTTTACTTTTCGCACTTGGCAAAAGGATGAACCTTTTGACTGCTGCGGCGCCAAGATGACCCGTGATGAAGATGGAACTTGGCACATCAGCCACAAAGAGTACCTCAGCAAAGTTTCTCCACTTCCAATTGAAAACCTGATCGGCAACCTCACCAGCTGATAAGCGAGAAGGAGCATTCCGAGCTTCGACAGTTGCTCGGGAGCTTGCAGTGGCCTGCTGTGCAGATGTCACCGCATTTGCAAGCCTCAACCTCACTTTACTTGGTAAAATGAGCACTGGCCTTCCTAGTCCTTTGATTGAGGTGAACAAACTTTTGCGATTTGCCAAGGGCAACTCTGATGTGCATTTGCGTTTTCCTCCACTTGGTCGTTTGGAAGGCTTACGTTTGACTTGCATGTTTGATGCGGCCCTGGGAGTGCGACATGATCAATCAAGTCAGGGAGGTTTTGTGTGTTTGAGGGTGTTGAGTCACCAAACCATGTGCTTGAGTGGCGCAGTTTCAATCTGCCACGAATCGCTAGATCTAGTTTGTCTGCAGAGGCACAGTCAGCAGAGACTGCAGTAGACAGCACGGAGTTTGTGGTTCGTTTTGGCACATGATTTTCAACCCCCAAGACACCTTGAAGGACACCTTGCAGGTGCAGAATCCATCACTTTCTCCAACTTTTTTCACAGATGCGAAAGCGTTGTATGACAGCTACCACCAAGATGCCATCAACCATGGTGCCACCGACAAGTGCACCAATCTAGAACTTCGAGTGGTCCGCGAACAAGTTGAAAAGATAAATGCGGTTCTGAAATGGATTTCATCTGAGCATCAGTTTGGCGATGGTTTGACGAAGATTTCTGCTCGTCAACTTCTTTGTGACCGTTTGAGACATGGAGCCATCAAACTTACACTCGACCCAGGATATACTGCTTCAATTCAAAGAGGAAAACTGCAGCGCAGAGAGAGAAGAGCCGGAATGAGTTTGCAACTACCACTATCAACTCCACTTTCACTCCATTTCCACCAAATCAACCACATGTAGCGACAGCCGATGAGGATGAAATGCATGTTGTCGCTGAAGGTGAAAGAAGTACTGGTCCAGGCATCTCTTCCGAAGGAATTGACGTGGATCATGTCTATGGCTCCGTAGGTGAGATTCATGCCTGCAAAGACTACAGACTTTCTCCTGTGGGTGTGCGCTTCCTTGAACCCAAGCAAGCGACTGAAGAGCCCTTTTTCCCTGTGAATTCCCAGCGCTCAAAGTCTGATGATGTGTTTGTAAAAAACTAGTTCCTGCCGAGATCCAAGATACTGAATTTAACATGTCCCATGACGCGAATGCATCTGTTGTGAATAACCTGGTCACTGACGAGACCTTTGGTTAAAAGAATGTCAAGATGCCTGCTGAGTCCTACGCCCGGGCGAGCCATGTCGTGCATTTTTGTTTTGCTGCTGTCATGATGGCCTCGCTGCCAATTGCGGCGACGGGCGCTGATGTGCTGCCGATGTCGCAACAGCATGCCTGCTATGCTTCGACGGGCGCTGATTGGCTGCCGATAGCGCAGCAGCAAGCCTGCGATGTTGCAGAACAGCGACTGCCACTAGATGGAATGACCAATGGTTTGCCAATAAAAATGCTGGCGACCTTTCTGTTTTTGCTGCTGAGCGTTTATGGCCCTTTGGATGACAGTTTGGTGTTTGAAGAAGGCCAACAGAGGCCTCAGAACCCAATTGATGGAGGAACAAGCACTAGCTCTACGTTTTTCACAGGACTTGGAACAGTCCAACTATGAACGAGATGAGTACCATGGGTACTGGAACTCCACGTTCGATGAGAACGTCACACTGCAACTGGAACTGGATCGGTTCAATGAGCGATTAGAAGAAGCTCGCGCGGCAGATCGGCGATCGATCCGGAGTGCCAAAGGCCTTTTGGACACGGCATTGGATGAGATGGTGGATTTCCGTGAGATGCATGGATTCCATACACCATATGGCCATTGCTGGCACGTGATCCCTGAATGCCCCACATTGGCCAACTCGCCACGGATCTACGATCGAGCTGCTTGCAGTGTTTGCTACAACACTCATGTGACACCCCTGAAAAGACATGACCACACTGGCACGACTCTGGAAGAAGACTGCCGGGAGTTCTTTCGAAGACATGGGGGCCGTGAGAACTACATGCACACCATCATTCACTGAGAGCCGGGAACTTTTCACTTTTTCTTTTTACCCTGTTTGCTCCTGTGCTGATTGCACTCCATGCGCTCATTCAACCTTGAGCATGTGAGTTTTACCACGGTCTGCTGACCGCAGTTTCCTCTCAAGTGGGAGGGCACTAACGCCAACAACACGCTACGCGTGACAAAGGACTTGGTGTGCCTTGGTGCTGCTTTGTCAGGAGACTTCGTTTGCTCCGAACTTGGTTTGGCATTTGCTACCATGTTTTTTAGGCAGGCATAGAATGGCATAGATGTATGTATGAATGCATACATACATGTATGTATGAAGGTAGGTATGTAAGCAGGTAGGTTGGTAAGAATGGATGTAGAAGGGTATGTATGCCTATTTGTAGGCATGTATGTATGTATCCCTCCCTCGCCTGTGGGTGGGGGGGGTATGTGGGTGTATGTGGTGTGTATCTAGGTAGGTATATATATTTTTTTAAAAATGAATTTATTTTATTTGCATATGTCATATGTGTGTGTGTATGTATGAATGCATACAGGCACGTATGTACGAAGGTAGGTGTGTAAGTAGGTAGGTAGGAACGTATGTCGGTAGGCATGCATATATGTGTCTTTGTATTTTTGTAGGTAGGCGAGTATATACGAAGGTATGTTTACATGCAGGAAGGGATTGCTGATTTATGAATTATGATTTATGTATGTATGTTTGTATGTCTGTTTGTCTGTCTGTTTGTCTGTCTGTAATGTCTGTCTGTAATGTCTGTATGGTATGTGATGGTATGGACAGGAAATGGAATGGAATGGAATGGGTGTAAGTATGTATGTTTGTTTGTATGTATGTATGGCAATGTATGTATGTATGTATGCATGCATGCATGTATGTATGTATGTATGATACTGTTTGTGCTTATGGTATTGCATGTATGTTTGGTATTGTATGTATGTATGTATGGTAATGTATGTACATATGGTAATGTATATACGTAAAGTAATGAACGTATGCGTGGTAATGTTTATATGTAATGTCATGTAATGTCATGTAATGCTATGTAATGTGATGTAATGTAATGTAATGTATGTAATGCATGTATGTCTGTAATGTAATTTAATGTAATGTAATGCCTATATGTATGTAATGTATGTAATGTGTGTATGTATGTATGTATGTAAGTAAGTATGTATGTGTGTATGTATGTATGTATGTATGTATGTATGTGTGCGTGTGTGTTTGCATGTATGTAATGTATGTATGTATGTTTGTTTGTTTGTTGGTTTCTTTGTTTTATGTATGTATGTATGTATGTAAATGTATGTATGTATGTATGTATGTATGTATGTAATGTAAGGAAGTAAGTAAGTATGTATGTATGTATATAATGTATATAATGTAAGAAAGAAAGTAAGTAAGTATGTATGTAATGTAATGTAATGTAATCAAATGTAATGTAATCAAATCTAATGCAATCAAATGTAATGTCAGGTAATGTACGTAATGTCATGTCGTGTCATGTCATGTCATGTTATGTAATGTATCTATGTACTGTTTGTATGCATCTTTGTAATGTAATGCAATTGAATTTATTTAATGTAATGTAATGTATGTATGCATGTACGTATGTATATATGTATGTAATGAAATGTGTGTAATGAAATGTATGTAATGTAATGTGTTGTAAGGTAAGGTAAGGTAAGGTAAAGTAAGGTAAGGTAATGTATGTAATGTAAGTAAGTAAGTAAGTAAGTAAGTAAGGTAAGTAAGTAAAGTAAAGTAAAGTAAAGTAAAGTAAGTAAGTAAGTAGGTAAGTAAGTAAGCAAGCAAGCAAGCAAGTAAGTAAGTAAGTAAGTATATATGTATGTATGTATCTTTGTATGTATGTAATGTATGTATGTATGTATGTGATGTATGTAATTAATGTTTGTAATGTATGTATGTATGTATGTATTTATGTATGTATGTATGTATGTAATGGTATGTTATGTTGTGATATGTTTTGTTTGTTATGTTTTGGTTTGTTTTTGTTTGTATGCATGTATGATTTTTTTAATTATATATATATATTTGTGTATGTATATATGTATGTAATGTAATGTCATGTCATGTAATGTAATGCAATGTAATGTAATGTAAGGTAAGTATGTATGCATGCATGTATGTATGTATGTATCTATCTATGTATCTATCTATGTATCTATGTATTTGTGTATCTATGTATGTATGTATCTATGATTCTATGTATGTATGTATTTATGTATCTATGTATCTAATGTATGTATGTATGCATGTATGTATGCATGTATGTATGGAAGGGGGGACTGGATCATATGTAAATTTACATATTTTCAATAGATAGCAATAGATGCATCGCGTTGCAACTTCTGAGTCCGCTGCTCTGGTAACCTGGCATCCCCAAGTGGTCACTCGTCACACTTCTCGTGGCATGTGTTGCTCAGGAGGCTGCGGCCAGTGAGGCCAGTTCTCCGGCTACCCATTCTGTTTGACGCATTCAAGAAACGACACATATCCAGCTTGATCTGTGCCGACCTGTCCAGCATCATCCTGCATCTACTGATACTGTGTGTTTTGAAAATTTTGAAAGAACATTGGCATGTTGTTTTCACAAGTCTTAATCATGTTTGTTTTCTGGTCTTTCAGGTTCAAAATGGTTAAAACATCAATAGGCAGTCCAGAAACACTGCGCACTTTGGTTTGCACATGCAACCATATGTGAAGTGCGATCATGCTACATCCATCGGATTATCAGTGCCATGAGACTGAGGAACAGTATATATAAGCCAGATGCAGGGTTCACACTTTTGGACCACTTGGATCATTATCACCCTGGTCATCATCACAATGGACGTCACTATGATTCACTATGTGTATACAATCAACATCATCATCATCATCATAAGAAGCATTGCCCCACCAGACGGCACTTGCAGGTAGCGGCAGCAGTAACGGATCTCATGGAGTTGTACTTGGATATTTTGGATCGATTGCGCTGAGCAATCCAACCAGCCCAGAATGAGTCCCAGAATGCTCCTGCACAGCATTGGACAGCGTTTGGTCCAGGTATTTGCAAAGATGATGGGGCACAGTAGCTTTAGTGCAACCAGGGGACCAGGACAGGATAAGGAAAATGTGTCCACAATGAAGATGTCGCTCCAGGCAAGTGGGGTCGGGTCTAGCGGTGGAACACCAGACGTGTTTGGAACGGCCAAAATGAGCTACCCTAGCAGCTCAGGACAATGTAGTAGGGATATTTTAGAATATTTGATGATAGTGGAAGCTGCACATTTTTCAAAAACAGCAGATGTATATCAAATCTGCTGGGACGCGCTTCAGACTGCTGGTTACATAGGAGCTGGCAGATTTCTTTCCGGCAAATTCGTAGCTTGAGGTTTTGAGGAGGCAGAGGACAGCCCCCCCGCTGCACTTCAAGTGTCGTTAACTAGATGTGAAGTTGACCTGAGGACAAAGAAGGATACAAAAGAATACCGTATGGTCTTTGGATGTTTTTGGACATTTTAGGACATGTCATTATGGAGGACTCGTGACGGCCCTGTGGGCGTTATGCTGAAGACCGCTAGGGTAGTTGATTTCAAGGTACACCTGATCGCAGCTTCGTAAGATTGATTTATCTTACGCTGTGGCGACTGGAATCGTCTTTTCAATAGGTTTGCGTGAATCCTGCGGTGCCGTATGAAGATGCAGCAAATTAATAACTGAATACCGGGTGATATCCCGGCAGATTTTCGCTGTTGTTGCATGTCGCTGCTACATATTGCTACCTCAGAACTGTTCATTCAGAGTCTGGAAGAGTTTGGCTTTCAGGGTATACCAAACCAAAATGACCGTTTGATACCGTTTGGTTCAAAGATGCGGCTAATGCCAGGATGCGAACCACGTTTTGATTTCGGACCTTCTTTGACCCTTGCATTTCTACTCGTTCGGCGTGAGCCATGTGTCGAACTGCAGGAGTGATTTACATTGTACGCGTAGCCCGCCGTGTAATCAAGGTCTGGCAATCACGGCTGATAAATTTGTGTGTGGTTTTGCAAAATTGATGCAATTACTTGTTATCCAATTCTGACTGTTTGGAACTGGCCAGTTGGCTGTAAGTGGCTGTTTGCCTTTTGCCTTGGTTCGCTCGACTCACATCTGGCCGATATCAGTAGCAGTGGCTGTAGCAAGAGCGCAGAGCCACCAATTATATAAAACAACAAGGGTCAGTCTGTCCATCACCGGCTTTGTTTCTGACTGCCTGTGACATTGGCATTTGCATGCGTTTGCTATAAACAGCATGAATTGTGCAACACCAGCCGCACAGCTTACTGTATAATCATTTCATTGTATTTCTCATATCCTTCAGACGGCAAGTACACGCAACAAATTGACACAGGAAGTCAGCACTCCCGGGTACGAAACGAAACGATAGGGAGACTCTCAAATGCAACTTATGCAACCAGAGGGCACTTCGCGAAAAGGTGCGCGCATCACAGTTTCTTTTGCCCCTGTCCGAAAGAAGTCTGAACGCATGAAGCTTGGCCATGCTTTATCTTCGCCTGATTGACTGCAGGTAGGTAATTTGATTGTCAGAGATCTTTTGCTGATTCAAAAGTGGATCTATACAGCACATGATCATGCATTCTTTTGCACTCAAGTATAGACATCATCCATTCACAATATGTCTACCGTTCTTTATTCAATTTTTGGGCTTATTGTTTACAGCATGAAAAGATTCCAAGGGGCTGAAGGGTTTCAGCTGTAATTTATCACAATTGCTCATGGACGAAGACAGTACTCAACCTCAGCAAGAGTAGATATGGGATGATATGGCTACAATCACACGAACTGATAAAGTGTAACTTTAGCTTAGTCACTTTCAGTATACAGTCATACTGGGACATGCTTCACTCCCCTGTGTGGTGAACAGCAGCGGATGACACAGCCGTGCAAAAAACGTCCCAGACTTTGGCTGATTACCCTTGTTTGAGACTTAGTGTGCACATTATGTGTATATTATGCAAATCACGAGCCTAACACACAAGAGAACTCAGCTTGCAGGAAAGTGGGGCTCCCTCATCTTGATGCCAGAAATGTGCATACATACTGAAATTTGTTCATAATGGGTGCATTCCTGTTCTCGTCATTTCTCCTTTGCACCATGCCTGGTTTGAAGCCAAGGTCGCGTTTTTATTTGGTTGCTACTTTCCTGCAGTGTTTGTAACACCAGAACAGCCAGATCACAAGGAGCCAGGGAGTTTACTGGGGTTTGGACATCAGCCAGCAAGAAGATGCTTAAGAAGCAGTTTTGTGATGTTTCGTGAATTTCTTGACATCATCGTCGATCATCGTATTCAATGATTCTCATAGATTCTCATGTTGACCTCACAGCATCATGCCACGAGTTTTTTTTGTATTTTTGCATGTGTGTGCTCGATTGTGGTTGCGACGAAGATTCAGATGATCGGGATTACTGAAATCGAGAACACATGGTGGCATTTGACATGGCTGGATGAAATCGGATGGTGTGCGGTCAACCGAGAATCTCGTGTGCTTATTTGGGCTTAAATTGAAGGTGTGGGTTGTGATGAAACTTGCCACTCATTTGAGCGAGTAGGACCGGGATAATCAGACCCACATTGGTTTATTAATTAATGATGACTCATCAATAAACATCAATCATCTAGAGTCATCAACCATCATCAACCTGTCAGTTGTTTGCAGCATATTTGGTGAATTTCCTTCGCAGAGTGAAGGGTTTTGCGGAGAATTGAAAGCCTGTCAGAGAGACACCATGCAGTGGGAGGAGCTTTCACGGCGGCAGCTTCTGCCATTGCTAGGGCAGGCTTCTCAGGGAACATCACCATGACCGTCAAGGATGGGATTATGATCAGAATTATGGGTTGTGGATCACTCGGTGATTGTTGAGTGTCATGGTGGTACATCGTCACAAGAAATACTGAAGTGTGGATCAATGCGATCCAGAATGCATTTAAGTTGCATTAGGTAGAGTGTGCAGTGTGCAGTGCTCTGTTTGTTCGGAGCTGGATTTGCACTGCTGCAGGCGTTTGTGTTTGCAAGGTGGAAAGGTGCATACATATTATAATTATAATCATATACATATATATATGGTATATATATATATATATTATATGTGTGTGTGTTCATTACTCTTAGACAATGAAAAACCAGGCACGTATGAAATTATATCGTGCTCGATGGTGCTCATGTCATGTCGCATATTCTTTTCTTCGCCACGTGATGCCATGTGTGTTGTTTTTGCAGTTCTGAAACCTGGGATAAGCTGGGTTTATTCAATTTTATTTACCTGGATACCGAGGCTCGCTTGCTTACCACTGGCGCCAAATTCCTGTGATGCAGAAGCGATTTGGCGCTCGCTGCCGGTGCCAGGGCCAGTGGCGCCCGGAAGTGACTTCCACAGTGAAGCGAATCACCATGTCCAAGCCGCTGCAAAGAAGAGAAGTGAAACATAAAACACTGTCACTTGCACAACTTGCACCTCTTTGTTTGCCTCGATATAATTGCATCGGACTCGGCATACAAAAAACATCGTGCTTCTGAGCACATTTTTGGTGCCCTCTTCGGAACATACCCCCGCTGAACATGCCCCTATTTTGACATCACTCCATTGAGAGCTGCAAATTTGCCATATTGTTTCCAGCTTCTGTTTTTGGAAGACCAGCTCGAACATGTCTCGACTCCGCATCAAACATCATCAAACAATTCAACCCTTCTATCGTTAACGCAGGCAGCAAGCATCCAAGACATCCAAGATGCCTACCCTGGCCGTTTTGTGGCATATTTGATGCCCGGCAGAAGTGGCTGCGAGCTTCGAAGGTTTCTCGTTCCATCTCCATTTGCAAAAATCATCAAAACATATCAAAACATATCAAAATGCTCAGGACTCGCTTTTTGCTGAATTTTGATTCCGACTTCCAAGAGCTCTGGAAGGCTACCAAGGCATTGTCATATCCTGTGATAGTTGTGGTTTATCGGTTGGTACATGCCTGTGAAACAAGTCCGGAACACAACAAAATTAGGCCGGCAATACATTTTCAAGTGACATGTTGGCGATTCTCTGTCGAAGACCGCATGGGACAGCATGTGCAAGCATTCACGGAAAGACGCAACATGTTTCAAAATGTGTCCACGTGTTTCGGCATAGTGTTTGATACAGCCAATGTGCAAAGACAAGGTTCTGATAAGCGCTTCCCACTTGCTGTCATTGCACTTGCTGCACTTGCTTTGCCTTCTCTTTGTCCCAAAGTTTGCATATTATTTGTCCGAGTGCAGGGCAGGGTGTGACGACATGTTAAATTGGTCATGATTCATGATCACATTCTCACGGAGTCCAGCAGATCTTAGGGCAAGCAGCTTTACCAGGATACACTTGATCTTCATTTCTGCCAGGAAGGGGAAGTCAGCCTTGGAAATTTGGAGTCGCAGGAATTTCAGCGAAATGCACGCGGGGAATCTCAGACACGCTTGTTGCATCTTTATCGTACCAAAAAGCATCCGTAAAAGCCTTAAAACAAACATCAAAAAACCAAATCAGGCAATGTACTTTGACTGAGGCTTAATAGTGGTCAGGCTTCAATGGTTCATGTCAGTAGTGAAATACAAGCTTTCTTTCAGTTGTACTGCATTGATGTCTACTATTGATAAGTGATGATGATTTTTGAGGTTTTGCACGGTTTTCGCGAACTGTGCAGCTCTCGCTCTTAAATTATCCTCCAGACAAGAGCCGGACGCTGCTGGCATCCCGGCATTGGCTTATTTCACAGGTCTGCACTGAGCTTTGAATAATGGAAAGCTGATTTATGATGTTTCCAGCTATGTGTTGATTGATTTTGTATGAGACATGTTAAGGCAACTTACAGAAAATATTGAAAACACAGATGATGTGATAATTATCTCTTGAAAGACCTTGGAAATTGTTGGGAAAATTTAGCTATTTCAAAGTTATTTCTGTGTGATTTTTGACTGCGCTCTGAAGATTCCGCAAATGGAAACTGTTTCAACTACCAACAGCTTACATCGGACAAGGTGTAGGGTGTGGCTCAGTTGGGCTCAGTCTGCTTAGGATCGCGCAATTGCCTTGTTTTGTATGACTTTTGAATGATCGCTGCATTGGCGCGTGTTTGCATGCCGTGTTTCACGAAAGCTAGCGGTAGCTAGCTGGAGTTACTCTTGCTTCAGGAAGGGTAGGGGCAGGTCTGAGTCTAACACAGTGATTTTTAACTCGAACCCCCCCTAAGCTCCCGGGGCATTTTGAAGCGGTGTTGGAAGCAGATGGTCACGAAATCCCATCATGTTTCCAGGCTCATATGAACCTTAGCTTTCGTTCACCCCCCCTTGGGCCTCAAGTATCACACCTCACGGGTTGCCCGACATCCATCAGCGTCCAGCTAGGAAGTGTTGCTGAAAGACTACGGGATCACAATGGAAGCGAAGCGTCAGCAGCCTGGCAGCACTGCCCAGCGTCAATATTGACGAGCAACGCAGGACTTCTTAGAGCCATGGGATTCAAAAAAAAGTATTTAAGGCATCAAAAAATACATATTTAAGGCATCAAAAAAAATATTTAAGGGATCAAAAACAAACATTTTTCCTGCGCTGGTGCAGTGTTTTGGCCCTTTTATGCCATTTTCAAATCTTGTGGTCTTTGAATCTCCCGGTCCCTCAGTCCTCTCCCTTGGTTTTTCTGGTCCCTTGGTTCTCTGGTTTCTTGGTCTCTGTTTTTTTGGTCCCCTGGTCCCTTGGTCCCTTGGTCCTTTGGTCCCTTGGTCCTCTGCTCCCTTGGTCCTCCGGTCCCTTGGTCCTCTGGTCTTCTGGTCCCTTGGTCCTTCTGTCCTTTGGTGGCTCTGGTGCCTTAAAAAAAATATTGAAGATAATCCTTAATTCAACCAGCCGTAAAAAACTCTAAATCAGCCTCAATAACCCCTAAACTACCCCCAAGCCAAAGTAAGTCTTAAACGAATCCTAAACCAACCCTCAATCAGCCCTAAACTAACCCTAAATAAACCCTAAACAAATCTTACATAAACCCTAAACGAAACCTAAACGAACCTTAA
>Ga0126342_10004024_pt1 | contig 24758 bp, 24 predicted proteins | sample Cyp1metagenome_FD_92528 | JGI IMG/M metagenome (GOLD analysis project Ga0126342, IMG submission 92528) | Coral microbial communities from Lord Howe Island, Old Settlement Bay, Australia - Cyphastrea 1 metagenome | ecosystem: Host-associated > Invertebrates > Cnidaria > Coral ...
GATTTGTGGCTCCGGAGGGTCGAAAAGTAGGCTCGCTAAAGCGGCGGGTGCGGAGCCATCTGGCCAGATGAGAGATGAAAAGTTGCACGCCGTTGTGGCGCGAAGCACATTTGCAAGTGAAAAAGCTAAAAGCACCTGACGGTCGGACCACTTTTGGAAGTTGAGATGCCGAAAAAGTGAAAGCCGTTGTGGCGCGAAGCACATTTCGATTTCAAAACGTGCAAAGCACACCAACGTCGGACCACTTTTGAGAGTTGAGATGTCGAAAAAGTGCACGCAGTTGTGGCGCGAATCGCATTTCCAAGTCAAAATGTAGAAAGCACATCATTCTCGGACCACGTTTGGAAGTTGAGATGTCGAAATGGCGGGAAGCACATTTCCAAGTCAAAAGCGTTAAAAACAGATGGGCTCGGAGCACTTTTGAACGTTGTCGTTTCGCCTGGCACGCTCAAGGGATTGTGTCAAAAGTGAGCAAAACGTGATGGTTTTCTAGCATGTCCAAAATCGATGGCAGGCGTGGGGCATTGGAGTGGATCTGGAAAGATGCATTTCGCGTGGCAGAGACATGGTCATCAGAAATGTTAGGAGGTCAGGGCGCTGATTTCCCGAGTAGGGTTGCATTTTGAGCATCAGATCTTCAGTTTTGGGAATATGATTTTGTGTGACAGGTGCAGCACTTTCTATGACCTGGCATCACTTTTTCGTGGCAGGCGCAATACTTTAGAGACGTAGACCGGAAAATCGCAAAACGCATTGGTACGAGGCCGTTAGCTCTGCATTCAACTTTCCATTATTGAAGGAAGTCTCGCAGAATTGCTTCGTTTTTGATATTGTCACCTGGGAAAAATGAGGAAGTCTCGCAGAATTGCTTCGCTTTTGCTCTTGTCAACTTCGAAAACTGAGAAAGTCTCGCAGATTTTTTGCGCAGACGATGTTGTCAAGTTTAGACATTGAGCACGTCACGCAGACTTGCTTCGTTTTTGATGGTATCTCAATTACATTTCCACATGTCACGGGAATTTGTAAGCAAAAATTTGGGGAAGTCTCGCAGAATTGCTTCGTTTTAAAGCTTGCAGATTGCAGATAGGCAGACAGATAGATAGACAACTACAACTACGACTGCCACTACACTACACTACTACTACAAGTACAAATACAAACGTAGTACGCTACATTACACTACACTAATTACACTACCTTACGCTACGCTAATTACATTCAATTCCGCTACACCACACTAATTACACTACAGCAGCAGCAACAACAACAACTACTCCTACTACTACTACTACTCCTACTGCTGCTACTACTACCACAGCTACAACAACAACAATATATATATATGTATATCAACTACACCACATTGCACTACACCGCACTAATTACACTGCGGTACACCACATCTACAACTACAGATACAAACGCCACTACAGCAACTACAGCAACTACAGCAACTACAGCAACCACAACAACTACAGCAACTACAGCAACTGCAGCAACTACAGCAACTACAGCAACTAAAGCTACTAAAGCTACTACAGCTACTGCAACTACTACAGCTACACTACATTGCATTACACAACACTGCACCACACAACGCAACACCACACAACACCACGCAACACCAGACTACACCACACTACACTACACTACACTACGCTACGCTACGCTACACTAAGTACATTACATTACGCTACAGCTACAGCTACAACTGCAATTGCAACTACACTTGTAACTACCACCAAATTGCACTACACAATGCTACACTAATTGCACTACAGCATACTACAACTACAACTACACTACCTTACGCTACACTACGCTAGACCACGCTACGCTAGACTACACTACACTAGACTACATTACACTATACCACACTACAGTACGCAACACTACAGTACACGACAATACACTACACTAATTACGTCACACCACAACTACAACTACAACTGCAACTGCACTACACTTACTACACGTTGCAACTACAACTCCACTACGCCACACTACAACTAAAACTACAACTAGATAATGAGAGAAAGAGAGCAAAAGAGAGAAATAGTGAGAGAGATCAATCACCTTTCGATCCATCAGTGGACTCGCTCTGCCATCCGTGATTCACAACAACCAAACTCTCCTATAGGTTTTCTATTCTTGATACTTCCGCCACCGCCTTGTGCGGTACTACTGGTAATTCTCATGTGCAAGGTGCCGCACCTGTTGCCAAATATTCTGGTCCCCCTCATGCCTTAACACACCGCCCTTTGGAAAGTGCTCAGGGGAAAGCAGAAGAGGAATTAAACTTAATGTGCTCGCATGGAGCCTCAAGAACGGGGTAGTCAGCCAGTGGACAGTTGCGCGTGACCCCTTTTGCAGGCGGCATATTTGTTGAGAAACAGTTTCAGCAAGTCAAAGGTCGATTGACGGTTGAAAACTGCAGTTCTGAGCGTGGCGGAGGTGTGATGCTGGGGCGTCCGGTGGATCACGTGACACGGGCAAAGGAGCTCTTTGTTCAATTTCCCTCCGGCGCTGCCACTTTTCGCGGCTGTAGTGCTGTGAATTGGGGTGGATGCATTTTCTCGTGGGGCAGGGTGCGGATGTCAGGCGCACTGGATTTTGTGACTGCGACCTCGCGATATGGTGGAGGAATGTATGTGAACGGGAATGTTGATGCTTCAAGGTCGAACATGTCGTTTTCCAACTGCCGCTCTACTGGCACAGGCGGAGGTGATCAAAATGTTTCAAAATGTGTATAAGTTAAGGGATTGCCCATTCCCGGTATGATTTCATGTTTTAACTTGTTGAGATCTGATCACGACAGAGTGGTTTTCTGTTACGATGGCTATGGTTGAACGGCCCAGGTGCAGCTTTGGTGGCAATTGGAACTGCTCGCCTAGGAAAAGTCTTTGTGATGAAATGCTCCTCTGGTATGCTCTCGGCGGTGCTGTCGGCAGAAGAGGACTTAATTGCTAAAGAAATCATCATCGGGAGCGATACCAAGTCGTCAATCGAAATGAGTGCTGTGGCTGGCGGCTATGCTCAGGTGGGCGACGTTGTGAATTTTCGCATGCTTTTGCAATCTCCTGCAGAATAAATATCTCATTATCATGTATATATATATATTTTATAGATTCTTCAGTTGTATTCTGTGTTCTCTTCATGCAAGACACAATAAGTTGTACTCTATCTGTGTGTTCAAGATGTCACTTGAAGTCTTTGTGCCTGGCACAAATGACTTTGATGATCCTGGAGTATGTTACATGGCCAGGTCGAATCCATGGTTTGCAACGCAGATCATTGTAAATTGCGAGCAGCTACAGGAGCTTCTCAGCTAAAATCGGTGCCAGGATCAGAACTGAAGATGATGAAAGCTGGGCCGTATGGGGTTGTTTCATCACCATCACGTCCTTTTCGAGGACGTGTGGGTCCAAGAAGCGTCCTGTCTTTCCGTCGTAACGCAGCAAGGAGACCCGCAAGTCTTTCCTACTGTCAGGCACTGCTCTTCCTGAAACTCTTCAAGCTCAGACTTGGGAAATATTTCAAACCCCTTAAACCTGGCCAACTCAAGGTTTCATATGTCAGTTCAGCTCCCGATTCTGTCAGAAATATCTCAGATATGATGTGGGTCAAATCATCTTTAGACAATGTCCGGCATATCATCTGTACGTAGATATGGCGATTTCTTGTCACAGGTATCTCGGGTACATGTTGGAGGCATGTCAGATTATCTGTGAGATGTGTATGTCAGATTTGTTTTAAAGTTCTGGCTTCTGGCGGATTGAGCCCTTTGAGCCGTTGCGGTGCAGCCAGTTAGAGACACATGTTCAAGTCAAAACCAATACATTAATGCATGAATCTCATCACTTGCTTCACAACAAAGGTCAACCCGTGTGTCAGCCTGTATGTCAGCAGATGCATTAGTCCACGTGTCATCACAATACTAAATTCACCAACATTCATGCCAAACATATGCCAGTGTATGTGTTGGTCTGCCTATGTGCCTGTTGAATCATCCGTGAGCCCCACGTGAGTCGACACATTTTGTGATGCCCCGTCCCCGTGCAATCCTAAGTGACACAATGACATGAGCCATGGCGCCCACGCGTGCCACACAAAATAGTCTTGCACGTTCCGCCGTTGACCCAAAAACGTATTTGTAAATGCACAAAGAAACATGAGGAACATGACACCTTTCCTTCAGTATGTCATGAAATTCAATATCATCTCATTTCATTTCTGCTTTCTTGTTTCCAAATCGCTGGAGGGTACCGGTGCTCCCAGGACGTTCGACTTAGGAACCTCAGATGTCCACTTGGCTCCGGGCGGGATGCTTGGAATGATACTATCATGGTTCACACTTCCCATCATGATAAAAGATGTGGGCACGGGGTATTGTATTGTGGTTTGATCTAGCAATGTGCTCGAGTCTTTGAGTTCGCACGCCCTTTGCTTGCGCTGTTAAAGCGACTGGTAACTTTGCTAGCACGGGCTACCACACCCAACGTCCTCACAGCATTTCAGCAACTGAGGACATCCGCTCATCCAGTACTGTATGTCTCCGATGTCCAGCGAGCATGATGTCATTGACCAACGAAATCAATGCTTCCTGCCAAAAGTGCCCAGATGAAGCAGAAGTTTGCCTCCCGGATCGTCTTAAGATGCTTCCAGGTAGGCACTTCATCGATGGGTTCATTTCGGATTGTAAAAATCAATAGCAATAGGGATATGCATATCATATCATCATATCATCCCACATTCAAGGCATTTCTTTGCCCACTTTGGGTCTTTAAAAACTTGAGATCGGCCTGCTGATTTCGATTGGAATTTGCGTGGCGAATCCCTGAAGGTATGACCGTTGATCCGCAGAACGTTTCAATTGCGTTGCATTGTGCGAATCCTTCTGCCTGTCCCGGTGGCGAACTTGCGGAGCTGCACGTGCCTGAGGATGTGCTTGGCGGCCACGGCAAAATTCACTTGGAGGATCAGGTGGCTGGGCTACAGATTTTCTTGTAGGTTTAGCACCTAAGTCTTTTAGAAAGCTTCAAAATAGTATCTTTTATTTCGAAGACACTTTTAATTTAAAGTTGAAACGTCGGATTTTTGGGCAACATAGCACCTGAGTTCAATCCGGACATGGTGCAAATGTGATCCATCCATGTCCGCAACTGCCGTCACAACACACAAAGGACATGCCCCCATAGGTATCAACCAGTCAATCCATGAACCAGTCCACCAACCACTGGCAGATCACTGCCAGTGATTGATGAACCGATCACACCAGCAATCAGATTATCATCAATTATCCATTGATGTATCAGTTCACCATTTTATTCATCAATCACATCATTGTTTCCCATATCAATGGATTGGTTTAAGGGAAAATTTACAGGAAAGCCCCATGATCTTAATGGGGAAATAACTCTGGTTTCCGGTTAAGATTTTCCCGTGAAAACCACTCCATTGACCATAGGAACTCACCGTTGCTAAAATGGGGTACATATCTATCTCCCATTGCCATGCCGTCGGACGGGCCTGGAAACATAATTTTCTCTCGTCTATAGATAGCCACTCAGGGGGAATACTATGATAGCCATATCATATTTTAAGATATAGCTATATTTTAAGATAGCCACTCAGGGTTTTTTTCTGTTCCCTTTCTTAGACAGCGAGACATATGCTAGTTGGGAGATCTAATCCATGAGTCATAGCTTCAACCTCGGCCAGCTCAGGTGTCGAAGGCTATGTGCCGAGACGGCTATGCTGGGAAAACCTGTGAACAGTGCGTGGGGATGCATGGCATGGCAGATAGCAGTCCTCTGCAGTGTACTCTATGTCCAAAAAACTCCTTCTTCGCATTGACTCAAAGCATTGCTTTTTATGTGTCCAAGGAATTGGGTTGGATTTCTGTGCCGAAAATGCAGATACGTTTCGTTTGGAAAAGAATCATGTAGGCACCTTCAGTCATGGAGTGATGTGTAGGAAATTTTCTGAAACGACCATTTTTGATCGTTTTTGTGGACACATTTTGCAGATCTTTGCTTTCCATTCTTCCCCTCATTCCCTGCAGGATGCGTTTTTGTTCCTATCAGCCACCTTCTCCGCACTGACTGCTGGACAGCAGAAGAAACAGAGTGCGGTCATGATCAATCAGCTGACGCCAGGCAGTCAATAGTTTTTCATCTGCCAGTTTTTTCCCCAACACATGTTCCGTGGAAGCAAAAAACATGCAAAAAGTACTTATCAGTCATTCAATTATGATTCCTTTTTATTCCAATAGGAAAACTATGCACCCCTCATTGAAACATCGACGAACATTTGTCGTTCTGCCATGTTGCTTACTTGCTGGTGCTTTGTCACAACCCAGGATGGCCTTTGCGACAGTTTCCAACATCGTTGTAGGTGGTCTCATGCAAAGCGAATCCTTCGAGCATCTACAAGATGACACGCAACGCCTCATGCGATTTGCTGACGTTGTTGTAGACATTGCTCAAGGACAAGGAGGTGGAGGCATCTCACGAGAGTGCGTCTTGAAAAGCTTGAACTTTCCATCGAGCCTAGGCAGGCTCCACGCTTGAACTGCTTGAAAAGTAGGCCATGTTGAGATAGTTGAAAATGTAGTGCCTCCCAGATGTTCTGTTTGTATCCAGTAATGGCGGTCTTGTAGCCACATCAAGCCAATCCAGCCAACACTGTGCCAAAGATCTCTTCTATACTGTAAAGCCTGGGCTTCTGATAAACTGATGATTTGGGACTGGTTGCCACCCCTAGCTTCCCGATGAACCCACCAACAGGCGACCTCGAGGATTTGATACCATCCATTTTTTTGTTGTTTGGTAATTGCTCCATCCAATCTTGGGCCAAAGAGATTGAAAACCACAGCCCATCTTCGGTTTCCCATCTTCGGTTGCTACGTGACTTAGGGAGTCACCCCGAGAAAAGAAAGGCCTTGGGCCTGCGCAGGTCATTGTCATCTCGCATCCATCATTATGCCAATCCTTCTTATGGCATCCTTGGCCTTCAAAGAACCACGACTGTCTGTGGTGGTTGGAGCCAACGTGTTTCTGCCAGCCTTTACGGCGGCGTTTGGGAAACTCAGAGCTTCAAACCTTCAAACATGTTTTTCGTGCGAAATATCAGCCCCGAACCAACAAACCCTGGCTGATAGTAATTAGGAGGCTTTACTTTACCGAAAAAACATGCCAGATTTGTGTCCATTATTGATGATGTTTTTTTTTTGGCCCACGCTCAAAAAATCTGGGAGCATTTGCATACCCAGACTTTCTGCTGTATTAGGAAATACCTCATCGCTTTCCGCACAAAGCCCCAAAGTCAAGGTGGGTCTGGTTGCGGCCGAGTCATTTGGGTTTGTGCAGAAACGGAGGCCACAGTCATGGCATTATTTTCCAATGTAGATTGAGATTTTAAGTAAGAACAAAATAGACTTTATTTATTTTCTTCAAGTGATCCCCACCCTGAACCACTATGCTGACATGGTTTCTGACACACCATCTCTAAGTATCTATATATATATATATATACATTGCATATTTATTCTGACGTTCTATCTGACAATATCTGACATTCTTTTTGGCATATACTTTGACATTCTATCTGACATTCTATCTGACATTCTATCTGACATTCTATCTGACTATCCTGACATACTTTCTGCTGGCATGTATTCTGATATTAATTCTGGCACTCTATCTGGCATGCTATCTGACATTCTATCTGGCATCTTTTCAGGCCTTCATTCTGGCATATCTTCTGACATTCTTTCTGGCATTCTATCTGGCATATCTCTGGAGATTCTTTGTGGTTGAAGTCCAGCGGAGAACCCTCTGATCCGGAGCTTGCTGTTTGGGTCCGGCGTGGAACACTGCGATCTAGCGCTTGCAGTTGAGGTTCGGCGGAGGAGGCGGAGGAAGAGGCGGGACAGCTAATGTAAAATCTAAGAACCCTCACCTGACAGGTGGGGAATCAGTAACCTGGGCTCAAGTTGGTGATAGTGGATACCGGGTGAAAGCTCCGAAACATGATGACACGCCATGGGATTTGGCGGTAGCCTTTTTTGGACAGACCGAGCAGCAATCCCATTTTTCAGTGCCCAATCTTATTATCCATTCCATCTAGATTTGATTAGACATTGGTGGATTAATATAGTGGACGCGTTCGGACTCAGTGCCGCTTGACGATCGTGCGCTACAGCATTTACAAATTTACTGCAAGGACACTCTGGCACTACGCGGTCGCACCAGAGAGAGCAGAGCAGAACAGAACAGAAAACAGAAAACAACAACAGCAGACAAACAGAACAGCAAAAATTAGATAGACAAACAGAAAAAACACATGCTCCCATGCTGCAGAAGGAGATGCAAACATGGCCGCATAGACATGTTGATGCAAATCGAAAACCGATAAAGGGATGATTTGTGGTAAAGAAGAAAGGAACAACACATGCAAGAAAAACAAAAGAAAGGAACAAGGGAACAAACAAGAAAACAACGAAGAGAAGAAACAAAAAAAGGAGAAACGAAACGAAGGACAACAATAACAGGACATGGAGGAATCCAACGCCAAGTCACTAAATAAAGAACCGAAGGGCACAACAATTATATTATATAGGAAAAAACGAAACCCTCATCACAGATGGATAGATGGACACATTGATCGGTAGATCGGAAAAAAACAGACAAACAGATAAGCAGCTAAGGTAGTACAGTAGATATAGACAGATGAATCTAGTCGAATCTAGCCATTGACCAATCTTTTTTGGAACACTCTTGGCTGCTCAATGGGCGCAACCCCTGCCTAGATTTCGTACGATTGCCCTGAGGTGGAACGTTGGAGACTCCCTTCCTTCCAGGATTCGCCTTCGACTGGCTGGTCATTTCGGGTGCCATTCTGCTGTGTTTCACCTCTGGAATCTTTGGCTGGGCACAAGTAGTCCTTGCGCACAGAGGCGGGGAGATTTACTGTGGCAATAGGTCAATAGGATCGATAGATATCGATAGGCCATTTTTAGTCAGGATAGGCCATGGAGGCTATTGTGGTTTTGCAGAAATCCATGTTGAAGAAAGGCGAGGAAACGGATGAAACGGATGACACCTGTGATGCAGCGACAGGCGAAGGAACCACGGCACCGAAGTATGTTTTGTACTTGACACAGTCTTACAAGTCCGAATGTTGCGCCTGGGAGATTGAGCGGTTGGTCCGTAAGATGCTCCTGTGCTTGATTACGACATTGCTTCCAGTCACATATTCTCCATCGTGGCAGATGGAATCCGTTTCCTTGGTCCTTATTGCATCCCTCCTCCTTCATTTCATTTTCAAACCGTACAACGTAGACCTCTGGAATGCCACTGAGAGCCTTGCCTCAACTGAGGTACATGTCGGGTCAGGTAAACATAGTTGATACGTGGGAGGTTGTGCTCTTGGTACAAGCGGTCTTATTCAGTGTTGTTCAGAATATGGTTGCTCGTGGGATGCTTGTAGGATGTACGGGACCCAGTTGGGGGCGGTGATTGACAACCACTATAGATGGGATAACACACAGTTGAACATGGGTTCTCAATGGTTATTAATTATTGGCCCCTTTACTAAGTGGGATGCAAATCCAAGTACTGTGTGCATCCCGAATTCACTCTTCATGGGCAACTAGGTCGAACCTTGGCTCCTGTGCAAAGCAGGCTCTCAGCACCTACTTGGGCACAAAACCTCCGCGAAACTTGCCGGCCCAGCTGAGGATTGGGCTCCTGACCCTTGCGCTGGTCTTGACGGGTTTGACCACCACGGTTTTGGCCAACGACTTACATTGGGCGCATTCCTTTGTCACTGGAAGGGTGACCATCGTGCTGGTCATCATGCTGGTGGCGATGATTTGTGGCACCATGGCAATCTTGGTGACTCAGATTCGCTGAGTGGCCAGTTTTTTTGCTTTGTCTGGTGGCTTTAATCCGTTTTGGAGACCTGGGGCTCGAATTTCCTGAGACATTTTTAAGAACATCTATCTTGGGCTCAAGATAGCCTCTGCTTCAGCTAAGCAACATACAATTCCTGGTTTATTCCTGGTTTATTCAAATATGTTCCAATATTGGTTGAACATCTTTTTGCGCCAAATTATTAAGAGTGAGAGTGGGGATGTCCCGGCCAGCTTGGGAGTGCATCCCGGTTAATAGGTAAAGAACAATTCTCCAGTTATGTACGGATTATGCAAGGGTTTGTATAGCGCCTATAAACCACTTACTGGGCCTCGGATGCAGATCCAAGTTGGAGAACGTCTGTCAGGGCCTTCAAGGGCTAAGTTGGTTTCATTTTTATCATTTTTATAGGTTATATATATATATATATATGCATATATATATATGGTTGTTTATGCTTAAATTACCAGCTTGAACTACCGAAAATCACATCTCTTAGGTGATCGTCAATATCGTGAAGGAACGCCGTTGGAAGCTTGGCCATGGCAATGGACTCGATCATCAAAAACTGGGGATTTGAGAGATGTTGGTGCCGGACAAAAAAGTTCGCCCAAATCTAAACAACACACCCAGATATCAATGGATTGGTTTAGTCGGGAAAATCTTAACCGAAAATCATGGGGCTTTCTGGTTAGAATTTTCCCTTAAACCAATCCATTGAAGATAATATCATATACTTGTCATCTGATGAACAAAAATGCAGGCTATACGCAGCAACTTTGACTTTAGTTTTCAGGGTTTTGGATGGTTTTGGGTTTTCGGGCTTATGGTTTATTGTTTTGGAAAGCAAAAAATCACGCTTGCCCTACTTCCTCATCTCCCCTGGGATCATGATCCCTGAAGTGCCTCGGGGATGGGCCCTGAAGTCAGGAAAGAAGATGAAAGGACCTCGGTATCTGACAGTCCGAAGGCCGCAAGCAGTGCCGAAGATTGATGCAGCGACTGAAAAGATGGGCAGCTTGTGGCAGCGACTGGCAGAAAGGGGGCCTTTCTGAGGGACTTTCAATGTGTAACAGATTTGTATTGAATTGATCTCCGCAACAAGACAATCAATGCCCCAAGATGAATGGTTTCATATTGAAACTATCTGACCAACGAATGTCAACATGGAATGGTCTATTGGTCCAATTCTGGAAGACCGTGGGCCGTGGGTATCCCCCAGTTTGAGATGGAGGCTTCGAACGCGTGTGTTCCGATGCCAAGGGAAGTGTCTCTATGGCAATGTGTGGCTGGTTTGCACGTAGAGCCATTAATAGATATGTGACATGTGTGTATGGATATGTACACTTATACCTTACATTTGATATTTCAAATGTCCGACCATCTTTGTTGCTGCGCACTAAGCTAGTTGTTACAGCAAATCAACAACAAGCGACAAGTGCATCAACTGTTTTGATGCTGCATGCTTGATGCTAGATGTGGGCAGTATGTCAGATCTTGGCTGGTTTCATGATTGAATTCCGGTTGGCTATATCTTCATTTTTGCGGGCTAGACCCAACAGTTGTAGGTCTAAAACCAGACCAATGGTTTAAACAAGAAGTAAATCGGTAGAATCTAATTCTAAAAAAATAATAAAAACACATTTATTTTTTTTTAAACCAATGGATTTTACCCGTTACAAATGACCACGAACTTAGATGATTTCGGAGTCCCCCATTTCAGGAACCCCCATTGTTTTAATGATGCTAGGGAATGGGGGAATGATCCATAAAATTCATAATATTCCGTAATAACTATTAACAATAATCAATTCCCTTCCCTACGTTTAGCACCAGTAAGTATTGCTCAACTTTGTTCCGCCTCATCTGTAGCCATTTTGGCGTCTCTACTATCTGTACCGCGCGAATCGGAGAGCGTGCGGAGTCCTAGTGGGACCAGCCCAAGGTGAAAATGCAGGATTTGACCATCAACATGTGTGAACTCATGGGTTTTTCATGGAATTCGAAGGTATAAATGGAACTGCAGTTCCACATTTAATGAATTGTTTTTCTTTTTTGTCATGGGTTCTCGAGCTATGCCCCTCCAAGTAGATGCGGATCATTGGCGATACCCGGGCACCAAACATTTTTATGGGTATGCCGGGTATGCGCCATGCCCCAGAATCGAGTTCACTCAAATTTGATGGCAATAATTGATAAAAGGCACATATTGGCTCATATTGGGCCATCCAACCAATTTCGCAGCGTGTTGAAAGATGAATGAAATATGGGTTTGTTTTTGGTTGAAACCACCAGCAGTTTGGTGGAGAGAAGGTATTGCCTGTGATGCGACTGGAACCAGAGGTTTGGTGGAAGTGATAAACATTGATAAACTGCGGGATCTGTACCCTAGTTTCAGACAAAGCGGGCTACATGGATTCCATTTTTTTGAAATGAACCTATTTTGGGGAGCCAAATTTGACCACAATACTTTTGTGATGCCTCGAAAGTGGGTCGGTTTGCGGATGGGACAGTGCCCAAAGTGGAAGCAAATGCCTGACTCACAGAGAAGTTGAACAAAGCGGATCTGGGAGGATTCTGTGGCTGCCCATGTGGAAGCATCAGAGACACAACGCCGCATCCAATGGGCAACAGATCCTGCTTGACTTCCAGAAGTATGTCCTTTTTTTTACTTGCTTGTGGCGCGGATATTTACCGACGTGTAGAAATGTTCTTTTGGGCGTCTGTATGACCTATCATTTTTGTTTGGAGTATGTCTGCATGAAGTTTGGGTCCCGCACAGATTGGTGGAATCGTGGGTTGATTTTGTTTTTTTTCCCTCTTGTCCACGATGAGGCTTGACGTTGATATGGCTAAAAGAAGGGAAACCCAAGCATTGACGAAAATTGACGATATTGATCTATGATTTGAAACAAATGACGACTTGGGAGGATGAAACATATTGTTGATGATTATCCGCATTTTTTTTGGTGCTTGGATTGAACAGCTACCGCCATCATAGATGCTCTTTCTGCCCAAGACAATTTTGTGGACAACCCACCATACGGGAAGTCATGGTTGATACCGGGAGTCATTTAACGGTGGGGATTTATTGCAAATTGTTCAGATTATGTAGTTTGGGGGAAGCCAACAGTATGAGGATAGTGACCATGTCTAGACTTTAATCACAAGCAATTGGACTTGCTGTTGGTAAAAATTACTAATATGTACATCCCAAATAGGTATTTTGACCATGAATCATGGTCATTTTGACCAATTTTGAAACCAATTCATTACCCCAACGAATCAAATACATGCAAATTCTAGTAGAAACATCATTTTCCAAACACATTTTCGGCGTTATTCCATGTTCGATTTATGTCGATTCCCTTGGTGTTCCAAAAATCATCCGTTGGCTCAGCCATCCCTGAAGGACAGCCGCAAGTGAGCCTTTGAAGATAGAATTCTTGATTGGTTCTAACAGGGAGTTATACCACATTTTTTTTGAGATTCAGAAACCAGTGGTCTAGACAGCCATAAATTGGGTATCCAATATCTTTGGGCAAACCCAAGTAGAGCGAATTCCATTTATTCCTGGCTAAATCACTTAGATCCTAATTTTTGTTGGTTAATTCCCCAGGTGCATTAGTAAAAAAATCATTCATCCACCACATTTGTTGGTTAAACCCCCAATTTTTGTTGGAGAAGTCCGAGAAGTCCCCATTTGTGTCGGTCAACCTCCCCCAATTTCTGGACCACCAAACCGGCCACGGCCAAACCTCTGCCTCGAGGAAGTTCGAGCGCCAGTCGCCGCGGACGGCCGTCGGCAGCGTCTGGTCACTAATTGAAGCTGTGACAGGTTCGAGGCACCTGTGGGCAGTGGGTTGTTTTTTGAGCTCGGAGACCCTCCAAAATTAATCTTATCAATATATCCCATAATAAACACTATTCTCTCATATGATCCATACATATCCATACATATTATCCATATGTTAACCATAGTTAGACCCCAAATAACCATCATCTCGATCTTTTCTTCTTTCTGCGAAAATGGATCTTGGAATAGTGGCTTCATGGAAAACTCCGTCATTGTCCCACTTTGGCCAAGGTCAGGTCACATTGCCTTCTGTCATGGCGGGGTGTAGCGAGGATGAACAAAACAAGTACATGCTTCGTCAAACTATGATATGAGAATATGTTAGATAATAATTTTAGGGAACATTATATTGATGTTTTTTTTGACATATTTTAAATATTTTGTGACTTTTACCTCCGTTTTGGGCATTCCTATGTGGCAAATGCATCTCTATCAAAGAATCCAGACGCATTGATCCTGTCAGGAGAGACCCCGCTCCCCCCTGTCGATAGTGAGCCGCACTCGTGCCCACGGTTGGTAACCTGGCCTAGTGGCGATGGTGGTGTGGCAGGTGGGGCAGGAACCACACCTGATACTTGGGATTTTCAGCAACAAAAATGGACGGATCCTGGACAACCAACAAAGATGTGTGGATTTACCCTCTGGTGTATGTCAAAATAGCTATTGAACATGGCCATTTATAGTGAGTTTTCCCATTAAACATGGTGATTTTCCATAGTTATGTTAGTTTACCAGAGGGTAAGATGATTTAATCTTTAGGCTTTAGGGAGCTTAACCAACAACAAACTGGGATGTGAACCAACATAAAATGGGCTTCGAACTGCAATAAGCGTCCAAAAATGAGGGGTCCCCATTTTCAGTCAGATCCAAAGATCATATTGTTGCATAGCTATCCGAAATTTATATGATATAGTTATATATATATATAAAATAGCCCCGTCATCGATCATATTAATATCTCAATATATATATATATATGTCATATATATATATATATACATATGTCATATATATATATATATATGTACCCCCATATTTTTTGTTAAATCCCCCATCTATTCCATGACTTACTAGCTAAAACCTAGCTACAGATAAGGTTTCACTCTCTCGTGACCTATGGCGGTGCTGTGGATTCCCGTGCGGTGCCCCATGGGGAATCCTTGGGGGAGGTGTCCTTCCGACGTGACGAATGGACGTGTCTAAACCTACGATGAACCACAATAATCTTGGCGTCAATAATCTATAAATGGGGATGTATTGAGGAATATTGGGAATAAACTAGCGAGTTAGCCAACAAGAGTACACCCTCTGGTAATTTCTTTAGTTCGTTGATTTATCCATCAAAAAGGATGATTTTCCATAGCTAGTTTTCCAGAGCGTAACCGCTATTTTCAGGGTAGTATATAAATAAACTATCATGATTCAGCTAGAGATAATGCTATGATTCAGCTAGACTTTTCATGAATGGGCATGTCGTTCCTAGATTTTCATTATTTTGGCATGTCTCTACTTGGTGGTTCATCCCAGTTGGCAAGCGGGTTCTATGTAACCAAAATATACCAAAATTACAACTGGACTAAACACACTTACCCTACTGGATTAGGATTTTCCGCGGGGAAAAAAACTCACTATAACTGGCAGAACTGGACTGTGATCCACCAAGTAGCTCCACCAAATGATGTAAAAATCGGTGTATGAACAGAGCCCTTTTTAGAGGAAATTTCGGATGGTGCATTGCCAGATTTTCCCTTGCCGGGTAGGGTAGTGTAACCCCCAATAGGGGTTTCAGTGGCCATGAAGTCAGCAAAATAAAGCTCAAAAGACATCGAAATCGGTCTTCTAACATGTCTTCCTGGTGCTAAACGCAGGGAATGGATGGGTTGCTGGGGGTTGCTGGGATGATTGTTGATAGTTAGCCAGTGGATCATTCCCGACAATTCCCTTGGCAATTTCTGGGTAGTTCTAGGTTGCATTGGGCCCCTGGACGCTGAAGGCTCAACAAGTGAGTCTCCAGCTGTGCTGGCGTGTGATCGACGTTGAAAATTATCTGACATTATTACTATATGATATCTTTTTTGAATGGATTGACGTCGCCGACTTCACGTTTTCTTTGTTTTTTTCATCCATTCCTGGTCACGCCCCAAGCTGACGGTGGCTGAAAGCGGAACTTTGTTGATTTGTTTATGAAACACACCAATTTTCTGGAGAGAGGTGGCTTGAGATGGGATTCTTCCCGATAAAAGCACCATTTTTCAAGGTCAGATTTCCGGCACCTCCCAGCTTCATGGAGATTCAACCAGTTCGCTGACCCCCTTCCGCCGCGTGGCTTGTAGCGGTCCGGGGCGCTCGCAAGTGGGAACTGCGACCATGGCGTCTTGGCAGTACGGCTGATGGAACAGGTGGTGTGCAAAAAATAGGTACAACATTGTACAACTAGGTACCGATAGGTTGGGTATATAACTTATAAACCTATAGAAACCCCATCAGTTGGGATGTTACAGTAAGCTGGGTCATCAAGGTACAGTCTGATCCTGCACCTTCCAGTGGAAACTTCCGTGGTGTCAATGGAGAGACTTCCACCCATGAAAAACCATGAAAATTGGAGAAATATGTGCAAGCCTTTTGCGTACTGGTACTACAGAATGTATACCTGTGCATATATATATATATACATAACTATATATTATATATACATATGCATATATATATGCATATGTATATATATAGTTATGTATATAGATATTGGAATGATATATGTATCAGTCACTGTGGACGAATGTATATGGCGATGTGGATAAAATTGCCCCCTTTTTGGCCAAGAGTCGCAGTGGTTTTCGGAAGCTACGGAGCTATGGGTCTGGTCCCCCAAAAAGTGGTGAGCCAGTTGGAGCTACGAATCGAGTTTTCAAACCAAATAGCTATTGAAAATGGCCATAGAAATAGTGGATTTACCCATTCAAAATGGTGATTTTCCATAGTTATGTTAGTTTACCAAAGTGTAAAACCATTGAAAAACCTGTAAAGCCCTGGATGAAGCCATTTCAAAGGACCACATTTAACGCAAAAAAAATGAATCAGTTTTTGTTTTTCCGAACAACATTTTACAGGAGAAACTGACCCCGGAGGATAAATCAAAGATCTTCACCCCTGAAAGCTTCGCACAGGCCCCGACAAGCGTAGGAAGGACACCTTTCTTAAAATCCTGCACTTGCTACGACAAGTATGGATATATGAATACTATGTATACATATATATATACATAAATACTCATATGTAAAGTTGTAATCACACAGATATATATATATATATATACATAAGTATATAGATAAATATACATATATATATATATGTACACATATATACACATATATATATACACATACATATATATATATACATATACATATATACATTATATATATAGAGATACATATAATATACATATATAGATACATACACATATAGATACATATACATATATAGATACATACACATATAGATACATATACACATATAGATACATATACACATATAGATACATATACCTATATAGATACATACACATATAGATACATACATATACATACATATACATATACATACATACCTACCTACCTACATACATACATACGTACGTACGTACGTACATACATACATACGTACGTACATGCTATATATATATATTTATGTATACGAAGGAATATGATACATCCTATCTACCCCCCCTGTCCACTGAGGATCTTCCACATACCGTAGAGATGCAGCTGGCACCGCCTGCGCGCGGGACCAGCGTGGCCTGACGGAGATGGAAACGGCCGCCATGCGTTTGCACCGGTCACCCTGGATGTACCGGTCATCAATGGATTATTGGGATATAATCCAATATAATGGGATATAATATACTATAATATGGATATATTGGATTATATAGGATATAGTAATAATCCTATTATAATCCAATATATTGCCTTATATAGCAATAATGGGATATAATAGGATAATATACCATAATATGGATATTCTTCAATGGCCATGACTCAGGAACCTGAATTGGAGGCACCGATTCCATATATGTTTGGCCTATGTTTTAGGCCTATGTAAGGAAATATCCTAGCAAAATATGGCCTTATATGGTACAGTACCTCCATTTTAGGATCCTGAAATTCCCATTGAAATGAGGCATTCACCAGCAAAATGATGTTGAACAATGGGAGATATGACACTAATAACTAGCATGACTGATAGATATTTTTATAGATATTACCCTCTGGTAAACTAACATAACTATGGAAAATCACCATTTTTAATAGGTAAACCATCTATACATGGGCCATTTTCCATGGCTATGTTAAATACCCAGAGGGTATGGGATTTTACGTCCGCATCAAATTTTTGGTGAACTCTGTTTGGCAGAATCCAGGGCTAAAAAAACATTGGCTAATCCCGTTTTTTGGGATCATGTGAAATAGGGATGTTGTGCCACATGAATTTCCCAAAATAGGGATGTAATACGTCTGAATTGGGATTAAGAACTCCCTTTTTAAAAGGGACTTGATATTGCGAAAAATCCATGGTTTGTCGGGCTGAAAAAATCTATGGGATATCCCCTCAGGATTGATCGTCGACAATCAGGCTGTTTCGCGTGAGCGTCATCGCAAAAGTTGGATTGTTTCACGGAAACCGAGGAAAAATTCAGATGACTTTCCCTAGATTTGATGAAGGTTACCCTCTGGTAAACGTTTACATAACTGATGGGAAAGATCCACCATGCTATTAGTGGGAAAATCCACTATTTCGACTGGGCCATTTTCAATAGCAAACTGTTGACATAACCAGAGGGTATTGTTTCTTTTCTGGTGAATCTCAGTTTCTTTTTTGGGATCGGATGATAGACGAATTTTGGAGCAGCAAATCCAACGTTTTCAACCCAAGGTAAAGATGCGGAAAAGCCATGGGTGTTCCGTTTTTGGAGCAGTTTGAAGGATATCTTACGGTATATCCATGTATATCCCATTAAAACCTCCAAAAAAACCATTAAAAAAAAGCATTTTCTTGGATTAATCACCATTCTTGTTGGTTAAATCATCATTAAATCCCTACAAATCACCATTAAGTCCCATCAAATTACCATTTTTGTTGGTGAAGTTCTATGACACCACCATTAAACCATCATTAAACCAGATCAAATTCCATAAAACCATCATTTTGGTTGGTGAAGTCCTATTAAATCCAGCATTTTGGTCACCTTCCCCACCATCTCGCGTACGAATCCGAGGAATCTTGGCCCTCGACCAGCTCCACTCAGAGCACTCAATGTAGCGATGATGAGGCGGGGACCAGGGCAGTTTGATGCACCAAGATGGAGAAAACCGGGAAAAATCATAGAAGAAATATTAAGAAATATACTTTTGCCAGTGAAAACTGGGAGGTTTAGTCGATTTTTTTTGCTGATTTGCATGGGATATTCAAGCGAAAAAGGTTGGTTTTTGGAGAATTGCAGCAACAGCTGGAGATTTTTCACTGGTAAACTTAGTCCTTCGAGCAGCAACAAACTGACATTGAATCATCGAACTTGGTGATTAGAGCAGCAAAGAATTGTGATTGAAGCAACAAATTTGATGATGCGAGCAGCAAGGGATCTGAATTTACCAAGAGTAGGGTTTCGATCAGAAGCAAATCGAGATCGAAGTAAGATTTTTTGCGAAGTGATCTTCAGCAGCAACAAATGTAGATAAAGGTAGCAACATTGTTTATTGCAGGAACAAAAATTGGCTTTTGAACAACCATAATCGGTTGGAAACCCACACTGATTGGGTGAAATAAGCAGGTGATATCAGCGCGAGAAAAGGGGAGACCCACGGTGGTTCTGGGTGAATTTTCCAAATGCTGAGGCGGGTGTTGCTGTTTGATGATTTCATGAATTATCTCCATGCATAATCATAAGTAGACAAACATTTCCTGATTCCATCTTCTCCTCTTCAGGATGACGAGTTACTCTCTATGAACCAATGGTAGTGTTTTTTTCAGCAGACAGGGGGGGTACGTGGCGAACTGGGCACCAGATGCCTTGATGCCAAAGGATGCCAAAGTTGGTGGTTTTAAGCTGACCGCTGTGGCGGGGATTTCTCGACGATTTATTGGGGCGCACGTTAGGTAGGGATGAAGATCTTTGCATTCTGGCCAGTGATTTCAGTTCCATTTCCTTTCCTTGCCGAGATATCGTATTGCTAGTGAATCACCCATCATGTTGCCACACTTGGTGAATCAGCGAATAAAAAACATCATCAAGTTCCAGTAATTTCATTTTTTTTGTGCACATATATACAGTATATATATACACTATATATATATATATATACTGTATATATATATGTATATATGTATGTATGTATGTATGTAATGTAATGTAATGTAATGTAATGTAATGTAATGTAATGTAATGTATGTATATATATGTATGTATGTATGTATGTATGTATGTATGTATGTATGTATGTATGTATGTATGTATATATATATGTATGTATATATATATATACCAGCCACAAAATACCGATATGCACCGTGCATATATGTACTGGTTCAACAGCTTCATCTGCCATCTTCTCGCCGGCCGTCAGGAGGTGCGGCAGCGCAGTTGCTCAGCCAGCCGAAGGCAGAAGCAGATCCGACGGCAAGAGAAGCTGAAGGCCTGGGAACGGCCAGACCATTGGTGAATAAATGGTTAACTTTAGGGAGTTCATAACCAACTATTCACCAATATTGCTGTAACTCCCTAGTGTTATAACATTAGGTGATTAACCAATGACCAGACCATTGTTCTTAACCAACTATTAAGCATTGGTTATAATAACAATAGTTGCTTCATAACAATAGGGAATTTACGTTGATAATAGTTGGTAACCATTTGATAACCTATTGTTTGATAACCATAGCTTTGGTCGATTCTGAAATATCATCTGAAATATCATGATTTTGCTGGGTTTATATATCTAGGTGTATCAGTTCACCTGGCTTTGTTGAAGGGGATTTGGGAAAAAAACACACTGAAACATATCCACCATTTGGGAATCTAGACAAAGGGCATATATTTTGTGTTTTTTTTTGGGGACCCATTAAATTAAGCAAATCGAAGTTCATGATTAATTGAGTAGTGTTCAAAACCCCTGTTGGTTGAAAATTAGTTCGGAGCTTATACTACCCAATATATTGGGGATTACAATAATCTGATAGGGGAATCCCTATGAATCAACCAGTATATTGGAATGACAGAGGATTTTGAACGCTGCTTACTTGAGAATCTTTACTTGGGATATTAGCCAACAATAGGGACAAACAATGGGATTTATACAATGGGGCTATATGGGACTATAAGTATGTAATCGTATTATAAGCAAGATCACTCAAGATCAATGGGTATGAATACCACCACTCATTGGTAATATCGTAGGAGTATGATGATGGATATGATGGGGATATAAATACATATATAAATACATATATAAATACATATATAAATACATATATAAATACATATATATATATATAGATATACATATTCCAAACAACAAGTAAATGATTTACCAAACAGTATAATGTATTCCAATCATATTCCAATCATATTCCAATCATATTTCAATCATATTCCAATCATTTACATATTACTATTAATGTTGATACATTTTACATATTCCAATCATCATTATTATGAACGATCTACCCCAACGTAACATGTGTTGATTGGTTGACACCGTCCAATGGCCTGCATCGCTGAACAAGTTGGCCTTTTCGCCTTTTTGATTTATGGTGAATAAATGATACTATATATGACAATAGTAACTGGACCTATGACCATTTTCCATAGCTATGTTAGTTTACTGGAGGGTACATCTATAAATAAATGAGTGATATTAGGGATGATATGGTAAATCAACCATTTCTATGGCCATTTTCAATAGCTATGTGGCAGTGTGTCAAAACCTTGTGCCCCTGTAGTTCACATCAAAATAGCTGGGTTAAAATGGATGTGAATATCCACCTAAAAATGGTATTTTCATAGGTATTGATCCATACCTATATTACGTTAACTTTAATTTCTGGCTACATATTTATGGTTAACTTTAAATATTATGGTTTATATTTGATTTATTACGTTAACTTTAAATTATGGCCATGATTGATCAGAAGGTATCATAAACAGGTTAATACTTTTTTAGTCAATGATTTGCCACAGAAAATCATGGTGGAGAATTGCTGTCACAGCAGCTGAATCGATGGAGCATATTTTTAGGTTTGAACCGTTTGTTCCCCATGGGGATGTAGACGATTGAAAAAAACCCGGGAAACATATGTTGAAAGCATCCAAAAAATGTGCTTCAGGTTGAACATGATGATCAACTTCAAAAAAGGGTGTTGAAAGCTTGCGCTCTTGTGACCGTTAAGATGTGTTGGTCAAACCTACCACTCAATGGAGATCATTTACCGAACGGACTTCCACATGGGTTTTCCACATCTTTTTGTATGCTTAGCCTGGGGCTGGGCACCCAACCGTGGGTGTATCCACCAAAATTTCCAGCCGACATCAAGCGACCTCGCCTCAATGAATTGGTTGTGAGATATGCTGCTAGGGATATGGAATACCCTCTGGCTATTTAACATAGCTATTGAAAATGGCCATTTATAGTGGATTTACCTATTGAAAATGGTGATTTTCCATAATTATGTTAGTTTACCGGAGGGTAACCATTATCTAATATGGGACATCAGTCAATAGAAGTGTGTGTTTTTTTTTCATCAACAAAGGTTCGGGATATCAGCAAAGTGATAATCTGACATATAGGATTCCCCAAAAAGGTAGCACCAAAAAGGTAGCAACACTTTTTCAGGATGTAGATAATGTTCCCCCTCAAATTTTCCAGCTCCCCCAATTTTTTTTAAAATCTGTTCTTGGGCACCCAGTTCTGTTGCTTCTATGTATATGTCCATCAGTCCATCATGATAATAATAATCATAGTAATCAATATTTGTCAAAGGTGTTTTTGTCCTGCACTCTCCAAAATTGGATGGTCTGCCAGAATTACAGAGCCTTCAATTTATAGGATTATATACACACATATATATATATACATACGTATACATATATATATATATACATATGATGACTAAGGTTGACTGTACCGTTCCTGTCCGTGCTGCTCAAGTCAATGGTAGCTGGGTTTGGTTGGTTTGAGCAATTTTGGGGGTGGATCACTGTTGCAAACGAGGTCAGTCGATTAGCTTCCTGTCCCTTCTATTGCTCCCCGAGCATTTTGCCTTGGTTGTTGCTTGGACTTGTCATTGGATTTCTTTCAGCCATCTTTCTGACTCTCTGTGTCATCTTGGCTTGGATTTTCCGTGGTGACTTGCTCCGGTTCTGCCATCCTGCACCTTCGTTCCCTGCCAGAAGGTCTAGGCTGTCAGGTTACCTTGAATGAGCAGCCCCTTTTCATCAGCCGAACTTCAGGATTTGATTTCGAAGTTGCATAGGCTTGAGCAGTGGCAGCGTGAGGTAGAGAGTCAGCGAGGCAACCAGCCGGCAAAGGGAGGGTACACTAGAGGTGATCCAAAAGCACGAGCCAGAGCTGCTGGCCCAGTAGGGGCCCAACAGAGTTTTCCTGGAATTCCCCAGTTGGCATCTCTGTGGAAGTTGGAGGAGGAAGCAGGCCCGGAGTTCTCTGGTCCGGCTTTTGGTGCAGTGGAGGAGGGCCCGGGCCCCTTGCCTGACCTGTGTGAAGAGCAGTGTATCTTCATCTCCTTGAATCATCGTGAAGCGCTGCAGAGAGTGCATTTGGCCTATTCTGCCGGGTTTTGGGCTAGGGTTAGTCTGGAAAAGTTCACTGATCAGGTTACTCCCTTGTCCTTCCCTGACACAGCCTCCCACTTCATTGTGCTCCGTGCCTGTGGAATTGGTGGTTACGTGCGTTTTGCATCCCGTGAGCATTTCAACCGGTTGAGGGATCAGATTTTTGCAGGTGGCCTCGTCGCTTTCGGGTTTGAGTCATTTGCTGAGTTGGACGTGTTTTGCCAGGGAGCGAGGATCACCGTGCCTCCTCTCTTTGTGCCATGCTGAGAAAGAATAGGATCCGACCAGCCAGCAGAGGCGATCCGACTCTGCTGGTCCTGACCTTGCCAGAGCATGCATCGGCGTTTGGTGATGAGGTTGATGTCTTCGCCATGCCGCTAGAATTTAGACAAGGGGGAATGCTCCTTGCTATCCCAAAGGACACTTTGTCCGCCCAAGCACTTGCAGATGGCCAGTCGGGATCCGAAGAGATCTTATTTGGGCCTAATTCAGTTTTTGCTTCGGACCTTCTTGATGAAGGTGAGGATCTCAACTTCACGGTTCCCGTTGGTGTCGAAGTTGAGGTCTTAGTCGTAGATGTCTCAGATGATGTTTTAGCAATCTGCAGAGAATATGATCCAGTCACTGATACCACAGCCACGATCCTAGGATACTCCCACGAGCATCCGGCCAGCCTTCCCGAACATACTAGGTTGCTTGTCCAGGTGAATAGTTGGCTTCTGTCGCGCACTGACGATCGGACGGGTTTTTATACTGCTCAAGACGACCAGGAACAGGGTCCGAAAGCCAGCAATCCCCCGGGTACCGGGGTGCCACCAGTCAAGAAGCCTGCGACGGCAAAGAGGGTTTCCAATGCAGCCATCGCCGAGCAACTGACTGCTTTGTCTGCCCAACTACAGCTGTTGTCCCAGAGGCAGGATCGTCTAGAGTCGTCTGGTCCTGGGTTTGTAGGTCATGCTCCCGAGCCTTTTGTTGGTCCCACGCCAAAGTTGCCTGCATTGTCGGCACAGATTCAGAACCCAAGCGGCATGTTGCAGACAGGTCAAGCCAAAGCATTGAACCTGATAGGACCTCCCCCTCGGACGCGTGCAGCCCCAGCAGCACCAGGTGCGAACGATGCCGTGCAAGACGAACCTTACGACCC
>Ga0126342_10004025_pt1 | contig 24754 bp, 19 predicted proteins | sample Cyp1metagenome_FD_92528 | JGI IMG/M metagenome (GOLD analysis project Ga0126342, IMG submission 92528) | Coral microbial communities from Lord Howe Island, Old Settlement Bay, Australia - Cyphastrea 1 metagenome | ecosystem: Host-associated > Invertebrates > Cnidaria > Coral ...
AAATCCCATTAAATCCCATTGAATCATCATAAATCCCATTAAATCCCATTGAATCACCATTAAATCCCATTAAATCCCATTGAATCACCATTAAATCCCATTAAATCCCATTGAATCACCATTAAATCCCATTAAATCCCATTGAATCATCATAAATCCCATTAAATCCCATTGAATCACCATTAAATCCCATTGAATCACCATTAAATCCCATTAAATGTTGCTATTGAATTTTACCCCAAGTCGATGGCAAGCCATGGCATCATGGCTTGCCATGGCTTGCCATGGTGGAACCACCGAGATGTACTTCTCGACCGACCAAGACCGTCCTCACTTAATGGATGGGAATATGGGTTACCATTAAGTGATAATTCCCATGAATGGATGGTGAATCCTTATTTAAAAAGGATAATTCCATGGTAATAATAGGGAATTATCACTATTTATTATGTTCCCATATTCCCAGTAATTACCATTAATGGATGGTGAATATCACGTCTTCCTGGAATTACAAAACATCCCATCAATGGTGAATAATTCCCATAATTAATTAGTAAATATGGGTCAAACTTAATGGATTGAAATATTTCAAGCTTAGGAATCTCCCGATTGCTGTTGGCGATTCCAGGATCACAATATTCCCACAATGTTTTTTGGTCCCCGGTAAGTTGATTTATAATGCCATCCTATAGATATATCCACCGTAGATCCGCGGTTAGTCCCGCTATCAACTAAGTTTTAAACCACAAGAAATTAATGAACTAAGTACACTAATGATTGCTTACTAATCATGGATATATATATATACGTTAAGTCAGTTGAATTCTCAAAAAATGTTGGGGCCACTGCAGATTTCTTTGGCAGGACCTCTCTGACAATCAGTTGGTAGACGTGTCCATCGATGCTTGGCTCAGCACACATATCCAAAGATATGGAAATCGGTGGTTGTTTCCAGTTCGAAAATGATCCATAAATGATCATAAATGCTGCTTTCCACGCTAATTTACATATATACGTATATATATATATATATACATTATGACAATTATATTATATGCACATGTTCATGTACCAGAGGGTAAAGGTAAATCAAACATATAGATATAACCTACATATACATATGGTGGTAACAGTGCAACAAATGACCTACTTAATGGGGATCGAAATAGAACCCTGTCCCTGGCCTTCGTCGCTTCCACAGCGAATGACACGAGACACGAACCAAATGAGTTTTGATACCTCTGGCCCACCTAGAAATTGGATGAAATTAAGCACAGGCAAATGTTTTATATGATAACATTAAATGATATGCAAAAAACATCAAACTAAATTTAATATACTGTATTGATAATACAACTCAACTGTATTATCGTCTCCCACAACTGTTTGATGGTTGAAGCTCAAGCCACCAAGAGTCACCGAGAATCATCCCAGTGGCACCTGGAACATTCACAGCACCATGATACCAACATGTGCTCACAAGATGGTTTCTTCATGTTTGTTCCAACATCTTGGGCAGAAAATCTCTAGAGAATATCCAGGTGCCCAAACAGGAAACCAGCTTCGTGTTGCCGAAGTCAAACAGGGTGCCCAAACAGGGGGGGCCCAAACAGGTGTGGCGAAGGCCAAGGTTGTGAGCCACTTCTGTCAAGTTCTTTGGTGTTTTTGTTGGATGCCTCACTATTTATCTGGTGGCTTCAGCAATCATCACCACATGGGATCATTCACCCGAGGGCAGGGTCAAGAGCTCATGATGCTCATGTCTCATGGTCGCCTGGAGGATTCACTTCATTTTACATCATGTTGCTTTGATTGCTTATGGTTGAATGGAAGTAGAGATTATGTGTGATAGCTTAGTGGTTCTGATTTGATGTTTATGTCCTTTGTTTCAATCCTTTTGTCAATCAGAACATGTGGGATCCTCCTGGCTGTAAAGCATGGTGAAAGCCTTTTGGTTACTCGTTCTCTTCCCATGCTGTTTAGGTACATACAGTACGCGTGACTTGAACCACCAGTTGTCCACACTTATTCTTTTCATACATGCTTATTTAAATTCACGAATCTTCACTTGGACAGTGCCCAAAATACCTGTTAGTAGATTGTTATAGTGATTCTGCTGCTTGGTGTAGTGGATGTTAGTATACAAGTATTGTAACTGAAAGGAGACCCTATAATAAACCAGCAAGTAGAACGGGATTAGACCAAGTTGTACCAATAGAAATGGCGTTGCCGCATTTGTTAAGCCCACTTTGAAGCTGAGCCACATGGTATCCCATCGTGATCAGGAACTCCTCTCCAATGGGCTTTGCCGTTGTGCTGCCCTGCGGGAGGTCACGGTGAGTGGTCAACCGTCATGGGCGATCTCTCTACCCATCCTTGATTTGTCCAATAAATGGGGATACAGCTGATACAAGGTGATGGCTTGATTTGGTGCAGTGAAGACGTATCCTGGTTTGTCGAAAAAAAATATCTATACAGGTTGCAAAACCAGGTAGGAACACCCTGAGAAATAGGTGGGTGTTTTCGTGCATAGCATTGAGCTAGTATAAACAAGTGCAGCGTTGGAGAATGAGATCAAGCCCCAAAAAACGGTTCCAGAACGGAGACCAGGGTAGGAACACCCTGTCACCCGATGGATGTACCAGTAATACTTTCCGCGGCTAAAATGTGTGGGTCAACCAACTGCAATCGTGAAACCAACTGGATGAAAAACGTATGGTGGATGTCAACCAATGATATTCCCCATCCATTGTGATTGCATGTAGGATTGATCCAACCACAAAAATTGTTGGGTAGAAGAATCAAGACATGGTATGATAAGAACACGAAGAATGTCGATATCTGGTCAGGATATTTTCAATACTGTAGCAATATTGGGACCAACGACAGGGCTCAGTTGAAAAATGATTCGGCAGAAATAACGAGCTGTGTTGCTTTCACAAATGGAACTCACATGAACTCGAGGTTCCGGCCTAAAACCAGTTATCACAGTGCCATTTCAGAAACAATGCAGTTTCTGTTTCTTGCCACACTCTGTGCCGAACCATGCCAGAAAAATGCACGAATATTGGTTTGAAGCAGATAGGGGGTGCCCTAATTTTTGGAGTTGAAGTTTCCGGGTATCCAAATCATTCTGCAGGTGCACTTGGCGAACAACGCATCTTGGACCGCAGATCACCACGAGAAACTGGATGTCCCTCTTTTGAAGGTAGGGTGGGTTTCAAGCAGCATAAACGTGGATTGAAATGGATTGAATCAACCAAAATGGTTTGATCAAAATGGTGGTGTTAACATGTTTTGACATGTTTAATCGGCACAAATTGGTTTTAAGCAAAGATTCTGATGCTTTGAACAGGCCAAAACGGTGGTTGAACTAGGAAACATTAGGATTGCTCTTTCTGTGTTCGTTGAAAGATGAACCTGCGCATAGTTTATGTCCATGCATTTTTGCATGCATGTTATGGACATGTTTGTTTGGACAGATATTGATAGAAAGTGCTCTATCCATGCTTGAACATAGCAATTTCATGCCCGGCTCTGACAGAGAAAATGACATGATGTCAGAAGTAACCAGGGAAAGAATCACCCCTGGGTGATTTAAATCATGGTGGAATCGTCCCACACGTCGGTAACGATATGATATTCAACTGCCTTAAAAACTCACAAAATCTCTTGCAAGAAGGGCCCACCAGCATGTATGTCTCCATTTAACTAGTTAGATACATGATACATCCCCAATCCAAGCGCAGCTAAATCAATTATAATAGTGAATGTCAACTTTGCAAACGAATTGCCATCTGGTTATTTAACATAGCCATGGAAAATCCTCTGTAAAAATGGAAGTTTCCAAATGGGAAAATCATTTGTTTCTATGGGCAATTGTCCAGTTCGCTATGTAACAAATAACCAGAGGGTAATAGATGTTATTATCTATACGTATTAGAATTATTAGATATGGTTTACCACAAGTGTCACCTTTTCTCATCCACTACTTATTTCCAAACATGGCAGTGTGTCAAAACCTTGTACCCCTGTAGTTCACATCAAAATAGCTGGCATTCATGGATGTTCATATTCATTCCCCTAAAAATGGTATTTTCATAGGTATTGATCCATACCCACATAGCTATGATCCCCACCCAAGTTATGCTGGGCACGTTGCGTGTCTTCAATTTTTGGTGAAAGCCCAGCGCTTCAGCCATGGCCTGGAGCTCGGACTGGTGGACCAATGGCTGGAATGGTCCCGTGGATCCGGAACAAGATGAATTTATTAAGAGACTTGGAGCGCTGGGACGTTGGAACGCCTGGTTTCCTGTTTTTTTTTTGGCTGATTGGTGAAATAGAGTGAAAATTGAGAGAGAAAATCTGAAGAAGTAAAATTGATGTGAACATATCGTAACATATATATATACATAGGTTCTATGGAAATTAATGTTATATGATCTGGAGAAGTTATTGTTTTTATGTGAACATATCATAAAATATATGCATGTGTTGGGAGACTTCGGGTTGATAGCTGGGCGTTCTTTAAAAAAAACTGAAAAGAAGCACGTGAAAAGATGTTGAAATGTCTTCAAAAGTTGCTTTGTAACAAAAAGAACTGCTGAGAACATGTTGATGGAAACATGATGAAACATGTTAATTTATGTCAATTAAAGAGACTTGGATTGGAATGGCTGGGTTCTCTGAAAAGAAGGAGGTTAAAAAAATGTGTGTTTAAATTATGTTTAAAGATAAATTTCTTAAGAGACTCAGAGATAAGTGCAAATAGATGAACCACACTGGCCGAGAGAGCTAAACAGGTGGGCTATAACGTACGGTAGGGGGTTTTACAAACAGAAATGGTGATATTACCCATGGTTTTTGTCTTTGCCACATATTTGCCAGGACTTGTCAACAGATCCAACAGGAGTAGCAAGCCACCAATTCTCAGATTTGCCATTGCAACAAAGGTACTCCTTGACTTGGTAAATCTCGAGATGATAAGGATCTATAGTGATCTATATAATTGCAATGATGCAAAGTCCATCGCTCTTTATGATGATCTCCAATAGACATTGAAGTATATAACGTCATAATGGAAAATACTTGAAAAAATATGTCTCAAGGCGTGCGAATGAAGCCATTCACATCTACGAAGGGTTCGAAATCCATGCCCTTTGGTAAACTAACAGTTTGCTATGGAAATCACCATCTTTCAAAAACGGTAAATCAACGAAGTAAATGGGCAATTTTCAATAACAAACTGTTGAATTACCATCTGGTTATGACTAACATAGCCATGGAAAATCCACCCATTTTTAAGAACGGTACACCATCTATTTCGATTAGGGCCATGGCTTCCATGGCGAACTGTGAGTCATAACCCGAGCATAACCAGAGGGTAAACACCACATGGATTCCTTGCACCAGGAAGTGTCAGCTGGATGACGCCTCCATCACTTTCCTTTCCGGGCTCCCGGAGAACGTCAAGGACGAGGCCTGACAACCGAGTCATGGTTAGTCATGTTTCGTTTATATGTTGCTTGGGAAAGCCAGTATGAAATAATATGAATTGTCTGAAACCCATTTTTAATATAGCTATATGCTAATTTTCTGAAGGCAGTACTATTTATGATTTAAATTGGATTGTTTCTGAAACAATCCATTGGAGTTGCATATGCTGGCACCGATCGAAAATGAACCTGTGAACCCTCGAATAATTAAATCAAAACTTGTGTGCCGTGAGGTTGGCAAAAGGGCCGAAAATCCGCAAAATCAAGACATACTAATATGAGGTCGCGCAGATGGACCCCTACAACTTCATCCCATCTCCCCAACACTATCAACGTTGCACTTCTCCATTTGGGCTCCAAATAATTATATCCAACACGCAGCCAATGGTATTGGGGGGTGGTTTGATATCAGGGGCAGTGATGGGCTAGTTCTGCATTAAGAGGCTCCGCGAGTTTAATTAATTTGGATTTCATGTGCTTAAGATTTGGCATGATTTAGCATTAGACCCCCAATCACCAGTCAGTTAAGCCAGTATTTAGAATCATTTAGATGTTTGAAATCCCACTCTTCATGGTTGAAGTTCCCTGGAAAATCCTCTAGTTTTTGGTCGGGATTTTCCAGGATCTAACTTGTTAGATTGGTTAAAATCCTGGATGTTTTTTGCAGGAAACCACTGGAATTGGTTACAAACAAACGTGGGTTTCCTGGAAAAATGGCTCAGGAGTTCTCAGTTTATTATAGTTTATGCATTGAGTGTCAATATTTTTTTCATGTGTCCTGTCGTTTGTTTTCCATTGCATGATCTCGAAGGTACAAGAAGGCACCCCTCAGGTTAGTTGATGTATGTTGATACATAAAGACGTTTTACCTATAAACCATAAAGAATTATCCAGTTATAAACCCACTAACCTAACATTGCTATGGAAAACCAGAATTTTCAATGAGTAAATAATCTACAAAGCCAGCGATTTTCCATAGAAAAACAAAAGTCGCCAGGTCAAACGCAGCGTTTGTCCCGCCTGGGAGGAAGGTTTGAGCCACTCAGCCGATGGTGAAAGGAGCCCCGAAGATATCAGGTGGAAATAAGCCATATTTTGACCATGGCACGGATGGATTTTTCATCATCTTATAATGGTTCAGTTGGTTGTGAAGTGGGCTAACGAATTGACTTATAGTGGATATACGATGGGGTTGTAAAGCAAGTTACAACTGGCGGGGGCCTTCCTGTGGGATATCCCATTGAAATAGCTGGGTAAACAAACCCCGACACGATATAACCAGCTACTAAGTGGGATGATGTTCCAAGTACTCTCAACCCTGGAGAAGCCGTTAGTTTACAGCAACCGCCAACAACTGTTTAAAACAAATGAAAAATATGATCAAAATGGTTACGAAAAAAGTTATCAGATGGTGCCCAAATAACAAGAAGATATACGTACATATTTAAATATACATAGAAATATATTAATTACATATAACTATATATATAACATAATGTGATATAATATAGTTTAATATGATATAATATATATAGATAAATATAATATAATATAATATAATATACTAAAATATTATACAATGACGTAATATAATAACATATAATAGAATATAATATAGCATGTTATATATATATATATGTGCGTGTGTATCATTCCAACCATAGCTTTACGAAAAATCCTGGTGGGATCGGCGTGACGGACCGACCTTGAGGGCCAGAAAAATCCGAGCGATTATGGGGAAGAGCGATCCGAAATTTCATCAAATCACACACGTACACGGATATTATATGTATATATATGATATCATATATATATATGTTTATATTAGTTATATATTTGTTACATATACATGTATGGAACACACCTGAATGTCCCCCATTAAATGAAGAAACTCCCACAATAGGCTGGTTTTCCAGGCAACCCCCTTGTCACTGGGAATGCTTTGTTGGGACTGGGCTGCGTGCGAGTCCTGCGCGGCCAAGGTTTCAAGCGATTCTTTGAGATCGTGAGAGATCCTCGTCTCCAGAAATCTCGGGTTGCGCTGGGTGGCGTGATTTCTATGGGTAAAATCGGGTAAAATACCTTGGTGATAAGATGTGATAAGCTCAATCAGTTCGGGTATACTGTGGTGAAATATATCAACTTAAACTGAAACTGTGCCCCCATAACTACCGCTCACTTGACCTGTTTCTAGAGGTGCGCTAGATGACTGGTGGTTGGTGCTTTCACATCCAAATTTTGAATATGTCACAACTGTTTTAGCTACAAGGTACTGACTAAGGTGATCTTTGTTTTCGAACCATTCACCTATAATTAATATATATATATATATATTCACCCGGGTGAATGAAATCTGGCAGTTTCAAGCAAAGCCTGGCCACGATTGAATATCAAAGATGGGGGCAGGGGAGTGATGCTAGTGGTGGAAATCATGCCAAACATTGCATATGTCAGGTTTGAAAATTGTGTAACATATTTCAACTTGCCTAGGTTGTTGAAGAAGTAACCGGCCAAGGGAGCTGAATTGACCTTTGCTTCTCCCCTGGGCAAATTTCTCAACGTGAACGGAAAGCAAAGAGTTGTTAATTGATAAAGTTTAATTCATGTTCATGGAGACATGCTTGATATCCAGTATTTTTTTGTTTGTTTCAAGTGTATATATCTAAGATTGGCCATCCCCATGTTTCCCTTGGTTGTCCGCTAAAGTCCCCCAATTTTCTTTTTGGTTTATGTGATTGAACCCAACTTTTGTCGTTGCAGAATATCAGGACATTTGGTTGAGACAACTCTGCGTCCATCGAGACCGGAGGGTCACTTGTTCAGCGCTGAGAGTCCCCAAGATCTTCAGCTGTTGTCAGCTTCATGTGCTGAATAAAGTGGCAAACCACCATAGTTGGCAGGATAATTATGTCTTTCTTCTTTGTTGATTTATCATCATTGCTTGTAAACTAGAAAGAGGTACTTAAAAGGTGCAATTGTCTGACCTCCTGCTTTTGGCCTTCTAAGAGGCCCGAAGCCCGATGTTCTTTTCCAAGTGGTTAGCCTGGGAGTCACAAGCCTGAATTGAGTGACAAAAAACATCGGCTACACCAAAAACACCTTGCTGGAAACCAATGAGATGGCGGTCCCATAGAACGGAGCATTTAGGGGGGGACGAGTGGGGCTGGTCGCACCACGAGGTGATGAAGTTGGTTGAATCTGCGCAAGAGGACCTGTACCTCCGGATTGGTGGGCGAAATTCTGCGACGAAAAAGGCAGGTAAATAGATTGCTTGCTATACATGAAGCTGAAGAAGTAAAAAAAAATGTAACAAAGACCTTCTCTTACAACTAAAGTAAGTTTAGCCATTGAATGAAGCTGCTGGAAGTTTTTGCCTTGCTTACGAAAAAGGCATTGGTTTGAGTATGAGGGCATGTGGGGCCAGAAAATGCTGTTTGTTTCATCCAATTTTCACAAAAAAAAATGTATCCCCTATATTCACATAAAACTGCTGGTGTTCATCCCCATATTTTTTCCGGTTAACACCTGCATCTTTGGACAAATTAAACATCGGAATAATTTAAACTATATCGGTTATCTCCTCATGAATTTCATGAATGTCTCACTTAGGACATTACCATCCCCCCAACTTGCCTTCTGGTAAACGTTTCCATAACTATGGAAAAGCACCATTTTATAGCTGGGTAAATCAACGATTTCTATGGCAATTTTCAATAGCTATGTTAAATTACCAGAGTGCATCTAATTTACTATGGTTATATATATATATATATTACCAATAGAATGGATATTTGGATATATTATTATTACCAATTTCACATAGAATTTACTATGGTTATATTACAGGAAATGGGTATACCATCCCCACAGTTCGACCAGGATGACCTCCGTGTGGTGATGATGAAGTTCGACCCCACGCGGACAAAAGATGGAGCCTGGGTAGATCATACAGAAGCAGGTGGGAAATCGATCGGTTTTTAGATGGGCCAAAATGTTAAGTGCAATAATGCATCTATTATGTGTGATATTATGTATATCTATTACATATCAACATTAGCAATTTTGTTTATATAAATGCATTGATTGTTTTAATTGTTTTGGGCCATCTTCAGTAAATCCTATAGTCCTAGTCATGAATAGCATTCTAATACCATAAGTAAGGATAACGATTTTGACAAAACAAACATATTATTATTCCTTATTTTGGATATTGGCAAATCATCATGAAGGGTAATGACCCCTCCAAAAAAATAAGGGGTGATCCTTGGCCAGCCCTAAGGATCTACTTAGGCCCTGGTCAGTCAACTGGTCATCGTAAGGGGATTAATTATATCTCAATATATGCCCACAGCTATTATCATTTGGTAATTTGTTACAGATTGCGAACTGGAAGCCATTGCCCATTTAGTTCTATGATTTGCCGCTTGTTAAAGGATGGTTTTCCATAGCAATGTTAGATTGCTATGAGAAGGTAGATGGAATCGGGTGTTAGCATCCGGCGACCACCCAGTTAACAAACGCCATAGCCCATCTAAGTGAGGCTGGGTTTGGACCGACATCACCGGTAACATGTCTGTCGGTTTGTCCCCCAAAAAAAAAGGTGGATTTATATAACGGAATCTAAGCAACACAAGAGGCGCACGTTTTGGGTGATAGTGCACACATATTGCGTTGTTTGAAGCATGTGTAAGTATTGTCGTTTTGATGTGGCCGTTATATTTTAAGGTAGATGCAATATGATGCATTTTGTGGTTTTTTCTTGACCCGTGTTAAACAGGACCCCAAAATGACGCCATTCCCGTAATCAAACATGGCAATGGAAAACCACGTATTTATATAGATGATGTTCCTATTGCCATGTTTGATTAGCGGAGGATAGATCTAACGCAAAAGCCGTGTTTTACAAGGGGTGCGCGTCTCGCTTTTTGAGGAAACGTGGCGGCGCGGCTGGTGAGTTTCCTGATACCTGGCGAAGATCAGTGGGCAGTGAACATCAATGAACATTGAGCTATTATTTATATATATATATATATTTATTTTTATTATTATTATTGTTATTATTATTATATATATAATAATTATTATTATTATGCTATTATACCATGTTCACCAAGGATTTTCCATGATTTTCCTGCCCTTGACACAGCACCATGTTTGCTTTTGCCTGGGGCTGACCTCGCTGAGTTCGTCCGTGATCCGCACCAGCAACCGCGATGGCGGGGAGCCGTTCAAGGCCCTGGTGCCGGACTGTTCCGTCCCGGAGACGCTTGGCGCGGTGATGTTTCGGGGGCTGTTTTCCACTGGGAAATGCACCAGAAATGGGGGATGAAGGGAAGTCTATGGAGAAGATGTGTTTTATTTCTGGGAAGCCCAGAATCGGCAAATCCAAGTCATGTGTCTAATGTTTGAGTTTGAGAAAATGAATTGATCTGGATAAATTATAACGAGTTGACCACAAACATCAGGACGTGATTGGTGGGAATTGGGGGAATCATCCCCACGTGGCCGAACGTTTGAGGCTTGTGAATTAAATGGTTTGAGGATGCTTGAGGAATAGTGATCCAGGGTTGAAACCACCGACCTGTAGATGATTAATATCTTATCCGATTGAAAAATCTCAGGGTATTCAGGCTCCTGAAACATCCAACGTGTTGTTTTCTCCTTGAAACTGCATGTGACCCCAGCAAGATCATTTCGGATGTGTGATTTGCTTGTGCAGACACCATGACAGGACCGAAGGTGAAGGAAATTTTGGGAGCATTTGGTTCAAGCTCATAAAGACTGCTGATGTATTATATGCCACTGACCACTGCGGATCTATATCACACATGGATACAAAGATTACAAAGGTCATTTTTTCTGATTTGATCAACCAGGAGTCTGGGAGACCTCCCATCATCCGAAACACATTGCTACCACCATGCTACCACCAAGCCTCACCAGGCGAGATGTTGGTCGAGTGCTTGGGGAGCGAGGCACTACCATGAAGAATATCGTGGATTCGGCCGCTTGATTGAGCCCAAAAACTGTTGGAAACTGCCTGGAGATTCGCTTGGAAAGCTAGATGTGAACCTTACAAGTTGGGCCCCCGTTGATAGGAAACGGTTTGTAAGTTGGTTGAGAACGAGTGTATCAGGAAAGTGCAAACCTGGTTGACTTAACAAGTTCCATTTTAATTTCGGGAAAGCATTTAATTCAGCACAGCCAGAGTAGACCACGAGGAGGTAATGATTGATCAAATCCAGGTCAAATTGGGATTTTGAGGACGTCCTAAGTTTGATGACGAGTGTAGAGCAGCTTCAAGGGTTCTCATTTGATCCATCGCTCGAAACCATTGATTTAGTTGTTCATCACAAACAAACATTAACCTTGTCAACACATATTCCTCTACAGTACCTACTGCATCCTACTGTATAGAAAGATAACCCGAACCAATAGTGGATGGAGTTTGGCCACACTTTGAATTCTGGCCTAGGGGATATTCGACAGGAATTTATACCACGTTTATGCCGTTGAGAATTACACACTTGAACACACTTGAACGCAGGGAATCAACAAACCAACAGGCTTTTAGTTTCCCAAAAAATCCATAGTGCCCCAATGTGCCCCATAAGTTTTGACTAGTTATATCAATTGTCCCAAGAAAAGAAAACACAAGGTCAACTGATCATTTTCCCATCATTTTCCCAAGATTATCAACTAGTTATATAATTCTCCTATCATGTTCCCATCATTTTCCCATCTTCCCAAGCCCCGGGCGCCCCGGGCCCCCCAGGTGTGTCAGGCCATTGGCCACGAGCGGCAGCACGGCCATCGGCCCATCCTGCAACTGGCCTACAGCGGCGGTGCGACACGCTTCGAGCTGCTCTTGTACCACGGAGCTGGGGGCGGGCTGGGCACCGGGAGGGGAAGTTTACAGCTCCGGGAAGGTGGTATGAACCAAAGGATTTCATGGTTTTAATGGTTTTAATAAGATTTAATGGTTTTAATGGTACATTAATATTAATGTCCAAAGGATTTCATGGTTTTAATGGGACATTAATATTGAGTAAGCGACAAACTTCGCGAAAGACAAAGGTAGTAGGGAGTGGACTTGGGATGTTGAAATTTGTGCGAAAACCTTCACAATTCATTAAGAAGTGATTTTGTCCGCCACTGATTCAACGGGTTAATGAAACCATATATACATATAATCATATATAATCATATATAATCATATATAATCATATATATATACACATATATAGTCTTAAATATATAGTCCCTTTCCCTTCAAATGTCTCCAAATGAAGGTTGAAAAAAGGATTGTGTACTGGGTGTGGTTTCTTGGAGTTATGAACTAACTGGTGGTTTTGAACATGGTTAGATGCAGGTCGTATTTGACGCCTCTACTGAGATGACGGTCCCAAATTGACGAGACGTACAGGCCCCTGGTGATAAAATCATCGAGCTACATGGGCACTATATACTATATACCATAGCTATATGACAAATTACCGGAGTGTATCAAGAATTGCTACCCTCCAGCAAATCAATTGATAACCATGGAAAACGCCAGGGAACCATGGTAATTCATGGCCGTTTTCTGAGCAACCCCCAAAAAGGCCGAAAAGGTGTCAAACCAGGATGGTCGTTCGATGATTCATTTACCTCATAATATGAGTTTCCAGGTGTCTAACTATAAATTTTCATTTCTAGGGCATTTCGCCATATTTTGCCGCAGGTTTTCGAGTTTTTCCCATGTTTTTTCCATGGTTTTCTCAGGTTGTTCCACCGAGGTATCCGCCCTTCAACGACCAGCAGAGCTTTGAAAAGGCCACGGATGCAGTGCAGAAGATGGTTCACGAAGCTTGGCATCGAATTGGTATTACGGAATGTTAATCGGATTTAATGGGATTTTTCATGGGATGTTATAGCGATTTAATGGGATTTAATTGGATGTTATAGCGATTTAATGGAATATGAATGGGAGGTCACATGATGTTATAGTGATTTAAGGGGGTATTCATGGGACAAATGGAGGTTTAATGGGAGAACATTCAGCCATCCCCAAATTTGTAGGTTTATTATTGGGTTGCCAACATTAAGCCAGTTGGAAATTGTGGGGGATATGGAGGTTTCCAAAGTCATGGGGGTATCCCAAATCATCCAAACAATTGAAGCATTTTGGATATACAGAGATATACCTGGGATTTCAATGGGAATTCATAGTGATTTAATGGGATATTGATAGGATAAATGGAAGTTTCATGGATTTGAATGCTATATCTCCTCCGGAAATCCAAGATGCCAAGCTGGAAAATCCCGTAGAAATAGAGGTTTATAGCTGGGAAAATCATTTGGAATTGGTGAATTTTCCAGCACCCCATGTTTGACTTAAGTGACTTAAGCTGGCTTATGTTATATTCCCCCAATTTTCATCAATTTTCCATGTTCTTCATAGACCGATCCTTTTTTTTCTCAGCTTGGAAAGCACCACGCTTTCCTCCCACAGGAAATCATGGAGAATCCCTCGCACTGGGCCTTCAGCACCTGCAAGCGGCCGCCGCGACTGCAGTACGACGATTGGTCCTTCGTCGTCGGCGAAGATCCAAAATCGCTGGATGAATCAATGGGGGAGTACCTGAGAGCACCCTTAAAAAAACATCATTAATATGCCAAATTAATGGGAATAATTGGCCTTGGCCTTTTTATGGAAGGTAATCAATTCGGACTGTTTTACTATTTTTGGTTCTAGGGATAGATCCATATGATGGTAGATAGGGTTATTAAGGGAATATTATGGACGATCATTAATTCGGAATATGTTTGAACATAGGGAATTAAGACCCCAATTGATAAGGGATACTAGAGGGATTTAACCAACAAATATATAATAGCCATGATGGATGATAATGTGAGATTCACTCAGTGCCATAAACCTTGGCTGTTTACCATCTATTTCTGGTTGGGGATGGTTTCTCGCATTGGGCTTACCATATTGCATTGGGCGAAGCCTGGTGAGGTAGCACAACTTCATTGACATTGTGATGGTTGTACAGAGATACCCCTCCGGTAATCAAACGTGGCGTGCTGGAAAATCCCATATTTACTTCCATGATCTTGTCATTAAAACTACCATTTATCGAGGATATCCACGTGCCATGTTGAATGACCGGAGGAAAGATGAATGGCCTATAAAGACATGCGTTTTTTGGGCCGTTTTTTTGGCCGGTAGGCGTTTTTGTTGGCTCTTCTGATAGCTTTGGGATGACCTTCATGGGACAGGAACTCCAGGGATGGTGAAACAACCACAATGAGAATGAAACCAACAAACATAGATGCCAAAGTGGCAACCCAATTCATATTCCATACACATCTGCATTTGAAGTGACAATGTATTCTTTATGTGGAAGATGGATTGCCATTTTGCCATTTGCAACGGGAATCGCTCTTGGAAACCAGGTCCTGTCTCACCATGATCCAATCAACAAGCTGCCTATGTGTGCTGTTTATATCAAAAAGTTTAGTTGCTCGTTGTAGTTGCTGATGCTGATTCTTGATTTTGACATGACTTCGTGACATCCAGCCCACTTTCAGCACTAAAGATAGGTACTGTAACTTCAACAAGTTATCGTATAGAAATCCTGGCATTGAAGAACAGAATATGCAGCGCAGCATAGCGCAGCAACGCATTTTCCGCCGGGCAAAGGTCCACCATTTGGGAAAACTATCGCAGAAGATCCAAGAGAGAGAGAGAGATCTAAATCGTAGATACATTGGGTTTATGGTAGATTATATGGTAGATTATAGTTGATTGGGTGTCTAAAGCAACACTTATAACTGGGGGGCACTACCTTGTAGACGTGCTTTTCCACTAGACTTCACAAGAGGGCCCAAGATTCGGAATATGGGAGAAGAACATTTTCACGCAATTTCCGGGAGAATGTTCTAATAGAGGGGTCACCCTCATTGAACCACCAATAATAGGTCAATAAATGATTACAAATGTAATGAATGTTATACCAAACAAGCCCCCCTGTTCCCGAAAGGACGTTGAAACTGGGCATTGATATAGGTGTGGTTGAAACTGTGGTGCCCCTAAATCCTAATCACCAATATCCGAGTAGCAGTCATAAATTCTTGGCAACATCTCCATTATCCCCATTGTAGCCTGATTCTATCCCAATCTCCCCAAGCGAAATCCAAGTTTTCCCGATCTAAATTCCATTAAATTCCCACATATGGTTAGATTCATTAACCAATGGTTTAAGGGACCATTCACAGTAAAACCCTATAGTTCATGGTAAACACGTTTCCGGTGAAGATTTTCCCTTAACTAGACCAACCCATTGATATGATATATCTATGTGTTATATCCTATATCCCACATTCCCATATCCCCACCTTCGCCCCGCCATGCCGCTGCCATGCTTGTCAACCCCAGGACTTGCCCCAACCGGCGCTGTGGCAACATTTGCTTCGCACGGCGCACGCAGTGCAACTTGTGCGGCGCTGAAAAACCCACGGACTGGACACCAGCGCATCTGAAGCAGGAGGAAGGCGCCGGGTTTCGTTGATGGGGATCGGGAGTCCAAGAACCGGGGATTTTTGACCGGGGAACCAGTGAAGTTGCCATGTGTATGGGGGGATCTAAACAAATGTTGATGTGTTTTTTTTTTTTTGTGGGGATATATATATATATTTAAATATATGGATATATTATATGATATGATCACGTATGCTATTTATGGGAATGTAAACCGACAATAATGGGGATTTAGCCAACACATATCACATATAATATGAGGCTATTGCTAGGTCAGCCACCTGGATGCATTCGTTCAGTACTTTGATTGTCTACACATGGGGATACCCTTCGGCAAAACGCGGCTAGCTGGGAAATTCCCGCAATAAAATGCAGGTCTTAATGGGAAATTTCTCGAACTAAAGTGTTTTTTGTTCATTGCGATGGTTGATTAATTACTGGAGGGTATGTACTAATCATGCGTTTCCTTTTGTAGCGTGCCCAAGATTGTGAATGGAGAAACAAATGAGGGGGCAACCCACAGATGTCCATTTCCGTTGATAGATGGGCCCCTTCCAAGTTTTTGACAACCAATGGGCAAACGATCAAAATTCGTATACCAACCCCGGCCCGCTAAATTCAGCTCATCGCTGACTATATATATATATATACATAAACTATAGGCCCGAAGGCTAGCTGTTTGGTTGCCAATTGGGGGGATCTAGCCTCACAGGGGGATCATTCCGCAAGTGTCTTTGCTGAGTGGGTTGAAAGAGGCTATCGTCAAGCCGCTTTCCACGAAGTTCGAGAATCATCGCACAGTTTTTTTGCTGTGGAACAAAGAAAGTGGATTCCCCAAGGCATCTCATCTTGCAATTGACTTATAATGGACAATTGCCCTTTTTGAGATGCTGTTCCCTTAAGACATGGGAACTTTCTGCTGCTGTAAAGGGGCTACTTCGGGGTCCCTTTGCCACATGCATTGAAATATATTGAAATCCATATTGAAATCCATATTGAAATCCATAGTACTCCACAATTTGCCGGCGAGATCATCATTGACTTCCCAAGTTTGTTGCCACACGTGGAGGTCAGCTTCACATCGGGGACGTGGAGTGGGGGAGGCAGAAGAGGATCCGACACCTGGCGCTTTTTATTGTGCAATATTTTCCACCGAGCCAGGTTTGACTACCGGAGGCTGATTAGATAATATGATGAATATATGTGTGTGTTAATATATTCTGTGTAATATAACATAGGTTAATTTTATATATAATATAATTCTAGGCTAAATTATTATGTTCATATATATAATATATATTGGTTTATATAGACTATGCATGTCTATGAATACATTTATGATCATATGTATTGATGTCATTGTTTTCCTGCTCAAACAGATGGCGATGAATGGCACTTCCTATCATCCAATTCGAAAATACCATTTCCTTACGGCTCACGGCATCTCATGGCTTCCGTAAAATACACACATTCGCCCAGGATGACAAATGTCATGGGCTCGGGTTGAAACCCCTTAAACAACCAGCAGGATTGATTTGAGATACTGTTTGAGATGATTTAATGGAACATCTATACAGGAAACACGGAGGCTTCTAAAAATATCAGGATAAATCAGGAGACCCGTGGTTTTGACCATCACGGACATTCGGGCTTTCAACATGTTTCTCCTCAAAACTAATTCACATGGATACCATTTAAAAGAAACACACATCTTTGGACGAGGTTTTTTTTCCAAAGATCTAAATGGATAATGGGAAGTGTCCAGCATCGCCATCATTTGTTGAAGTTGAAGGAATCTCCGAGGTGGTGAAAACCAGGGGGCTATCGTGTCTCCCAAATCCAGTCCATTCCACCGGGAGATTTGGTGAAGGGCTACTGTAGTAGTTGCCCCAGTTCGGAATCGTATTTGTATACATATAATCATATATGTATAAATATATATATATATAATCATATATATAATCATATATATAATCATATATATAATCATATATATATATTGGACTATTCATGGTGGTTCTGAACAAACAAACATCACTTTACAGGGCACCAGCCTTTTTCGGGGATTCCAGCATGGTGTTTCTTTTCAACCACCAACCTGGCGGCCAAGGAGTGATGGAGACCAAAGACGTCTACAAAGATCTGGAGGTCCCAGAAGCTCTGGCTATTTCGCTATTGAAAAATGATTTGAATCTGGGGAAACAATGGGAAACATCCAAACTTTAGGCTGATGGTTGAACATTGAGCCAAAATGAGATTCAAAAACCATTGAACAATAGCTATTGAACAATGGCTTCAGCAATGGTTGGAACGATTAAAATGGCTAGCTCAATGGCTATTTCAATGCTTTGGACCTGGGGAAAAAGCCAAACTTTTGCTGATGGCTTAACTTGGAGCCAAGGTTGGAATTCAACCCAGCCCCAATGGGGGTTTAACCAACCAAGAGTAGACAAGGTGATTTATAGCCAGGCAAACTATTGGGTTTGGGGACCCAGTCTGTATGGACTTTATGGTTTGCACCCCAGATCGCAACACACTGAGGCATGGAGCAAAATCATTGGGACATGGCAATACAAATCAAACATACAGGGTGCAGCCCCCTAGATAGCCAAGTTGACTTGTAACTTGGCTAATTAGGCTTTATTGGGGCTATAGCTATAGTTAAAGGGGGTCTATAAACCAACTTATAATTATAATTGGGGGGGGCACCTTGTAGAAACTATGCTCTCTCAAACCAGGCCCTTTTTCCATACCCCTTCATCTTCACAGCGTGACTCCCGTGAGCAGCATGCATTTTGCAAGGTTTTTTCAGCACAAAGCAGCAATTTTAAGATTTCCTGTGGCATTAAGTAGGGATTATACCATTCCAATTCCCCCGGATTGTATTTTATATATATATATATATACATACACCCTATATTACCCTCTGGTAATTTAACGTAGCTATGGAAAAACACAATTTTTAATGGGAAAATCCACTATAAATAGCCATTTTCAATAGCTATGTTAAATTACCAGAGGGTAAATCAGATTGATGAATGGTAGGCCAAGTTTCCCCCTTCATTGTGTGTGAGCTTTCAGACCACTGCTCCAAGGAGGGCCATTGTCGAAGCTCGGCAGATTTGAAGCTGCTCCCGCTGAATCCCACTCCCCAATGGGAATAACTTGCTCGTTGTTTTTTAAAGGACCCCAATGTTGAACAAATCCAACAGATTCCAAAGCATTCAGGGATTCTGAGGGGAGGATCACCCGAAGATGCCGAAGATGCAGGTCCTACATTTGCAGATACCCTATGCCCGGTTGTGTGTGATACAGGTTTTCCTTAGTAGCTTGGGGAGCACTGATGAATTTCAACGTTTTTGTCAAACCACGACACTCAAAATACCTCATTTACATGGCCCAGATGCTCCATGCACAGGATAAGTTTCCAATATTTACTGTAGCTTTAAACATCACCCAGATGTAGGTGAATATACCATACATTGAGCACATGGGTGGGTAAATGGATACCCTAGACAGAGACATATTTTTTTCAAGCCAAGTTGAGGGCCGTGTCCTCAATAGCGGCAAAAGGGAAATCATGACCAAAACTGTGTCATTTCATTAGAATGGTGGGAATTGGATCGTGGTAGCTATCCCAAAAATGGCCGATGTTTTCATGCCAGTGAGTGGTTAAAATCTATCCATCCAGACATTGGTCATGTCATGTTTTGTTTCGTTTGGATTTAGTCATCAATGTCCCTAGGTCTATTCACCAACAAAAAGGGGAAAGAGTCATCGAGGATGGTTGATGTCTTATTTTGAGATTGTGAGACTATGACATGCGGAAGCATATGAAAACAAATCCTATCCCGGCTATCCCCCTAATATATCTAATATCGAACACTCCCCAGCAGCCATGGTTTAGTAGGAGATGTTTGCACATGTAGGGACCATACAGTGGGGGTGTTTAATATTATATAGGGACATGGGATTATGTTTGTCATTGCAAAGTCAACAAGAAATGTCATAAAGTCACCCCATGACGATAGACACGTCCCGGACAACGGCCAATTCATTCTGATCCATCAAATTAACATAGCCATGGCAAGCCCAGCTTTTTTCCGAACGGGAAGCCTACGGATTTCCATATCTATGTTAGCTTACCAGATGGTACCTGTTTTTTGGCATCCCATGGGATGATAGCAACAGGCTTTATGAAGGGATTAACAACCAACGAACCCAACGACCACTAGGAATTGCTTGTCATGGCTATGGTTGGGTTTATGCCATGTTGGTTGGTTCGATCACCAACCAAAAATCCTTTCAAATTGCCATTGATCGATGGTTGCTCGGGCTCATTCAATCCCTATTCACCCATTATTATCCCAGTATTATCTCATCATTTTCCCATTACTGGCCCATTCTTAAAGCATCGTTTTCCCACTATTTTCCCATTATTATCCACTTTTTATCTAACCATTATCCAATGACTTTCTCATTATGACTATAATTCCATTTATGTATAACCATAAATAATGATTAATCCATATTAATCCAGTTATCATTATTATCCCCTTATTGGTTGTCAATTTAACCATTAATTATTGGGGCGTTCCAAGCCATTCCAGGAGTCGTCTGGCTGATTCCCACTGAGACACTGCCGATCGTGAAAGGTCGTGGCTTGCACGACGCTTCCCTGCCATTTTCTTGGGATATGTGCGGTCGGGCAGGAGGCAAAGCTAAGGTGAATGTTGGGATTTGTGGATTTTGAGGATTCATGGGGATTTATAGGCAGTTCTAGTGATTTATGCGGATTTATGGAGGTCTATGAGTATTTATGGTGATCTCAGCCAGCAAGAATGCGGATTTTAAATCATACTGCCAATGAAAACCATGAAATTATAGTTGCAGGGATATCAAATTTCCATTTATTTTCCTTTTCCATAAGAAATGCAACATTTGAGATCCATCTTTTTTGGAGGCTTACTGCATGCTTAGGCAAGTCCATAATGATGATTCGTCCCCTTTGGTAATCTAACCTGACAATGGAACATACCATCGCCTGAGCGTATTTCTTTGAAACAAGGGTGGAAGTGATGGAGGTTGAGAAGGAAGCAGTGGACCGGATTTTCCGGATTTTCGTGGACATTTTGCTGAGGGACCTGTGTTTGACATGGGTGCTCAGATAGGGTGATGTGAGGTTATCTTGCTGTGCAAAGACAGCAATGCAGCAATCACCCTTTTTGGGGCTTGGGCAACTAACAAACCGCAGGAGGCTTTCGAGCCCTTCATTCGCCATAATCTTCCCTAGTTCCCAATCGTCTTCCGCATCTACGTCACTAGAATAGTGCCCCAATAATAAACTTCCAATTGGGTCTGAATGCTTGATAAATGTATATGCGATGGCTTATGAATTTACAATAATTACTTTTTTTTGATCAGGTCGTGCCTTGAATATAATAAGAGATTCTGTTTTCTGCCTTCCCTATGCACCAAGTGTCCAGTCGTACCATGATGGCAACCCAGGAGATCAAACAGAAGTCGGGGGTCGACACACTGTTGGTCACCCGGGAAGTGGAATGTGATACCTACTTCGGTGTGGAGTACGTGCCTGCGATGAACGACTGAGTCGGGGTGGGGTTTTTGGAGCAATGGCTGGACTGGATGATTTCGTTTTGGAACCCTACAAGAGATAGAAAAGACACGAACATGCAAATGCTATTAAATTACAGTTGCAAATTGCGGTTCCATTTTTTGTGGTTAATATAAATCAATTCACTGTCATGTCGGATATTGTTTATGTTGATTTTCAGCCCCATACAGCCTCCCAAGCACTTGTCAATACCAAATGGGTGATGATACATATGTGGCTGGTAATCCATATGTTAAATCATGGATATGGGATATTGTTAGGTCAACTGGATAATTAGTTAGTTTGGCATTTGGCACCTTAGTCTTTTACTATGAAGGATAGATATATATATATACACAAGACATAGGCAGGACATTAAGATAGATAGATAGATAGATAGCTAGATAGGTAGGTAGGTAGGCAGGTAGATAGGTAGATAGGTAGATAGGTAGAAAGACAGACAGACAGACAGATAGGTAGATAGATAATCATCCTGAAGTAGATAGAATATGGGTTTTGTGTATAAAAGCGCACTAGAATCCGGCAATATCTTTGAAAAATCGATATTCTATCTACATATTATATATATACTTCAGGACGATTACCTTCCAGTAAGCTAAGAGTTATATGCAAACTGCACATATATATATATATATACATACATGATTTACCTATTGAAAGTGATGATGTCCCATAGCTATGCTAATTTACCAGAGGGGATACCAACCAACCTGGAGCCTCCAGGGTGACCTTGAAACTTTGTGGATCTTTGAGCAATGGAAGATCCCCTGTAAATGGATATGTTTTAATGGCAGATGCTGGGCTTTATGGTGATTTAACCATGAAACACTGTGTCTTTATGAGGATTCAGCCAGCAAAAACAATAGAATATTTGCTTTTGACCGAGAAAATCTGGGATTTATAGACGATTTATATAATACACACATATATATATACATATATATGTATATGTATGTATGTATATGTGTGTGTGTGTGTTGATTTTTGTTTGCGATCCTACCAACATGGTTCATGCGGTTAGGGCATGATACAACACTGATCAGTTGGGTTTACATGGTGTTGGTGAAGCTTTAAAGTCGCCACTGCAAGTAGGGTCATCCTACATCCACCTTCTGTCGGTAAAGCTATAGCGGAAGTGTTCCCATGTTCGGTAAAGCTATGGCAATCTTTATAGGGGTCAGCAATTCCAGTGAACCATTACTGGTTGGTGGTTTGGAACATGGCTTTTATTTTTCCCATATCATATATTGGGAATTTTATCATCCCAGCTGACTTTCATATTTTTTCAGAGGGGTAGGTCAACCACCAAACAGATTAGGTACTGTAAGTGCTTAGTAAATATCCCATTGAAGTCCTGTAAGTGGTTGATAAATGGGTCTATAACCCATTTTTTTAAAGGGATAGCCCAGGAAAATCCAGGAAATTTCAGTGAACCATTCGTTGTTTAAGGTTGGGTCTTTGCCATTGTTGAAGGGAAGCTCTGCAGCCAGTTTTTTTGTTTTCAAAAGCTGTTGGTTTCTGGTAGATCGTCACCTTTGTACCACCAAGGTCTACCCTGCTCTCACTCCTGTAAGCCAACATATTAGTGGAAAAGCCACCTTTTATAGATCATGTGCCGATATTTCAAGGTTTCCCCATGGGTTTTCCACCTCTTTTTGGACCAGTTTAATACCACCCCACAGCGCAGCATCCCTTGTGGAAGATCGCCAGAGGTTCAAGCCTTTTGCATCGGAAGTCCTGCTTGTACTAAGAGTGCCATTTCCATGACTCTCTGCTGCGCCTGAAACGGGGGCCTAGGCTGGGGTTCTGTAGATGTTCCCAGAAATACACCCAAATGTTGGCCTAATGATGTTTAAGCCTCAATATTCCCCTATATTCCCATAAACCAATATTCCCATAATTCCCAAGAATATATTCCCAATACACCCAATATTCCCCCTATATTCCTATGATACCATAATAGAATAACCTCATCTGATGATTTTCCCAATGTGCTGGGCCATGTATCCCATGATATTGCCATGATTGTCCACTTCAAAGATCCCTAATATTCCCATCAAACAGTTAGTTTCCCCATATCCGAATAGCCCCGAATATCAGTTGAATCTTTAGTAGTGGTTTCCCCCGTTATAATCCTATACAATCCCATCAAATCTCAGAGAATACCATTGTGATCCCTGCAAAAATCCCGAACAAATATGCTCCAAAACCATCATTCCAAACAGTTGGCTGGTGGTTTGGAACATGACTTTTATTTTCCATGTCATATTTGGGATGTCATCCTTCCCATTGACGAAGTCCATCATTTTTCAAGATGGTTATAAAACCACCAACCAGTATTATTATTAACCATCATTAACCATTATTAACCATTATTAACCATTATTAACCATTATTAACCATTAAATCCCATTAAATCCCATTAAATCCCATTAAATCCCATTAACCTTGCTGTTTCATGATGTTCAAGCCCCATCTTCCCACGGTCGGTCCTGAGGATCCACAACGAAGCCTCCGGTCGCTTGAGCGAAGAAGGCTTTCACGAGCTGATCGATGCCATTGAGGTGACAGCTGGGGATTCAAGAAATGGTGAGATTAAAACACACAAAAAAAGACTGTGATTTTATATATATATATAAGATTATTATGGATTTAATGCATGTATGTATAAACTATTGTGTTAATTCATTTATGTATTTACTTGTTTATTTTTACTTATGTATATATATATATGTTGTGATTAAGCCACAATACTAGGGATTGAATTCCACGACACGTTTCTGTTTTTGAAAAGAAAACTGCATCAGGATAAAACATTTTCCCTCGTGAGGGCTCAAGGTGGGCCCAGCAAAGCAGCTGGTTTATGAATTTTTAAGCCCATGAAGTATATTTATATCGTGATATATCTACCATATATATATATACCATATATATACCAATATATGTCGTGCTAGTTTTTCAGGTTATAATGTGTGATTCCCCACCTGCCAGGTGAGGGTTGTTAGATTTTATGTCAGTTGCCTGCTCCTCTCCTCCTCTCCTCTCCTCCTCCTCCTGCTCAACCGCGACCCTCGACGCACAGTGTTCTCTGTCGGA
>Ga0126342_10004026_pt1 | contig 24753 bp, 23 predicted proteins | sample Cyp1metagenome_FD_92528 | JGI IMG/M metagenome (GOLD analysis project Ga0126342, IMG submission 92528) | Coral microbial communities from Lord Howe Island, Old Settlement Bay, Australia - Cyphastrea 1 metagenome | ecosystem: Host-associated > Invertebrates > Cnidaria > Coral ...
ACTTCAACCAAAGCCTGGAGCGAGTGACTTTGCCATGGAGTCTTCAAAGCTTGAGTTTTGAAAGTCGGTTCATCCAAAGACTAGAGGGAGTGGCTTTGCCATGGAGTCTTCAAAGCTTGAGTTTTGGACATGGCTTCGACCAAAGCCTGGAGCAAGTTATTTTGCCATGGAGTCTTCAAAGCTTGAGTTTTGGCGGTGGGTTCAACCAAAGTCTGGAGAGGGTAACCTTGCCGTCCAACCTAAAAGGCTTGAGCTTTGGCTACAGGTTCAACCAAAACCTGGAGCGAGTGACCCTGCCATGGAGTCTTCAGCGCTTCAGTGCAGGTAGGCGTGAACACAACGGTGTTCATGTCGTAGTCAGTTCCGCAGCCTGTGCTTAGTTTGATTTCGACGCGAAGAGGTCTGCTTTCCGATGCATGGGGCGACCATTCTCTGGTGGATCTGTGGGGTGAAGATGTTGACTTAATACTCAGTTGGAGATAGTTGAAGGGTATTTGATCTTTGGATAATATATATAATATATGTATATATATATTTATTTATTGGGTGTATCATGTTGTAGATGGATGTAAATGGCATAAAGACTCTATCTATCTATATATATATACACATACATATACACATGTGTTGTACATATAGATTAATATGTGTACAAGGCTTATTATATAATATATATATATATATTCATAGAGATATGCATACATCATATTCCTAACGTTTGGTAAGTTGGATTGCTATGTTGTTGATTTTTTTTTATTAGTATACGGTAAGAATATGCCCCTGTATGTTTGTTACTGAACGGGGTTTGGTCCATCTTTTTTTCCTGTCCTGAGAGAGTGTTTCTCCTTCTTTTCTTCTGGATTCCAGCGACAAAAAGATTCTTACTTCAAACATTGCGTTCCAATCAACAGAATTCCAGCATTGGTTTACAGGAAAAATAGCAGGAGCCACTGGTTCCAAACCACCTATATTTAGGGGAAATACCGGTGGTTTGCCGTAAATATGCCTTTGAACCATTCCATTGAAAAATGCAGGACAGACAAAATTGGTGTAGCAGTGTAGCACAGGCCTAAGGAATATCAGTGACCAAACCCTGGATGTGGCGAGAGTTTGTCAGACAGGATTGCGAGTGATTTCTGTGGCGTCATCCAACCATGATCTCGGAAAATTTGATACTTGGCGCTGTTCTTACTGGTGCTTAGCAGGGAATTTTCGGGAATGATCCACAATAAATATCCATAATCATCCCAGCAACCCCCATTCCCTCCATTCCCTACTAAGCACCAGTAAGTGTTTGAAACCAAACCTCTTTGTCTGGTTTTCGTCTAGCGTAACACTCTCAAGTTGCACCATGGCTGATCAATGTTGTTTCCTATTTTGAAATAACACGACATCGGAAGTAACTTCTCCACGTTTGAAACAACTACATTATCCATCCTTATCCCAGTTATAGAGTTTTGACCATGTTTCAGCCCTGGTTAGAATCTCCCAAAGTGGGGGGTAAATCACCACAATTGAAGTTCTTTTCTATGGTTTTCATCACGCTTAAATCCCCATCTTTGGTACTCAAATCCCTACAACGTGGTGCCCCCAGTGAATTTTTTTTTGGCTTATCATCCCGCATCAACACATGATATCTATTTGAAACCCAAAAGTTATATACATCTTAGATTATTAGATCATATCAGTTATTTGAAACACACGTCGGTATCACAAAGCCGGCTTAAATCCCATTCTATCCACGTTTTTCTTGCCTAAATCACCATTTTGTTTCGGTTAGATTACCATGAAATCCCATGAAAATCCCTTCAAAAATCCCATTAGACCCCATAAAATACCCTTTGTTTTCCTGGTAAATCCAACGTTTTTTCCTGTAATTTGTTCAGCCAAATAGGCACCAAATCCCGCTGGAGACAGGTGCCTTTGGCCACCACCACCAGCTCGGGTACGGCGCGACAAGTGTGGCCCGGGACACCAGACCGCCTGGCGGAGCAGGGGTGGAGGTTTCCCCTATGAAAAATGGAGAGTTCATGGGGAAAACTCAGGGTTTTTCATGGGCTTTCTTGGGTTTGGGGATATGAAAGGGGATTGAATGGTACTTTAAGCGAAACAACATGGCGATTTAACTAAGACATATGTGGATTGAATGGGATTTATACCTAATGTGAATTCATTTATGTGATGATTAAGGAACCAAACATGTAGTCTTTCTTCGGTATTTAAATAAATTGAAACGAATGCAGCGTTTTTTTTCCTGGTAGTTGACCATGATGAATCCCACAGGATCGTACAACTATGTCGTCCGATGATGTTCAAAGAATTTCAAGCATGATTATTCATAATATGTGTATATATGTGTAATATAATTTATAATAGTTATACATATACATAAATAGTATATATATATATACAATATCTATACAAAAAGCTCCGCATGTTTCAAATATTAGATATCTACCAGTACATGGCTCAACCACCCAGAACTGACTCTCGCCATTGCCCGAGGCGGCACGATCTGAAACGCTCCAGGGATTACCCCGACTTTAGCGAGTTGAGCCTGAGAGGGGAAGCAGATGACATGGTCGAAGAGTTGTCCCCTTGGCTTCTCATAATAACATAATGAATGAAAATAGAAGAGCTTAATTAGTCTCGTTAATTATGATGTTTGGTGTTCGATTCCGATTCTGGTTTTGTTTGTAACCTTCAACGGTAAAATAAGAATCAAACACATGCTTTTGTTCCACAACAACTGCAACATCGTATTTTGCGGATGAAGACCAGTACTGAAGAGTGATGTAAATTCCCTCATGTGCATTGTGTTTGGATCCCATGCCTCGTTTTTTTACTTTGATGTATTTGCCATAGTCTGTAATGCCAAGTAATATAATGGAACGTATATTAATGGAATGGAACGGAATATGGAATCAAATCGCATTTCCGAATGGAATGTATTTTATATGGCTTTGAAATGCAATGTAGTGTGGTGTAAGGTAGTGTCATGCAATGCATTACAGTGCAGTGTACTGCCATGTAGTGTAACAAGATGTTGCTTTCTGCAGCATGACACAATTCACTTTGATTTGTCGTTGTCAGGAATTTGGGGGGCCTATATTGGAGGAAACCGAGAACGTATAGTGGCGAGTTAAACTTATGAACCATTTTGGATACGATCGTTGTCCAACAAACTCACGTTGCAGTGTAGGAGCTTCTACTGAGACGCAGAAATCTCTACATTGAAACATATTGAAACCCACAGTGGGGCACTAACTTTTGTTTCCTGAGGGACGCGAGCTGCTCGCAGAGCGTTTGGTGCTTAGTGGTGGCAGCGGATCCATGGATTCCCTTGGAAATCAGTTTGTTGCTTCCCTTTTGATGAAGCTGACGACAATCACAGCTTAGCAGCTTTGAAAAAGGAAGAGCTATAGATACTGGTTGGTGGTTTGGAACATGTTTTATTTTTCCATATATTGGGAATAATCATCCCAACTGACTAATATTTTTCAGATGGGTTGAAACCACCAACCAGGATAATTGGCTATGTGTACGGAACAATAAACATCTACCAGCCAACATTTGAAGAACATGTGTATTGGCTTTCATTTTGTCCGTGTATCCTCAGCATGCCACCAAACATCACAGAACTACTGACTTCGACATTCGACACAGCTGAGGATGACAGCTCTCGTGGCAGCGAACCTGTCGTGGGGTTTCCCCAGTTGTATCGTCACAGCAGAGTCCCACGGCCCCCAAATCCTGGAACCACCGAAAAATGGACTTCGTTCAGTTTGAAGGGCCAGGTCTTGAATATGTAGGCAGTGATTTTTTGTCCGCAGTTGGCCAATATGTGTTGCCTTTGGCGCAGTTCTTAGTCATCCGGATTGGATTTTTGAAGTTTGGCATGCTCAGATTTTCGTGTATTTAAGTGTTTGCGGCTTTATTCTGTTTGTAGAGACTTTGCTGCATACACTCTCTCCAATTTAAAGTGAAACTCCAAATGATAAAAAAATCCACTCTTGAATTTGTCCTCCAGATGCATGTTGCGATTCTATGTTGCTTTGGAGGGGATCTTCATCTCTTAATCCTGGTTGCCTAGGGGGATAAGAGACCACCTCAAAATAGAGAACGAAAAGTTATTAACCTGGAAATATGACATATGGTCATATATCGTCTAGTTCACATCATGGTGTCCACCCTTTTCTATCAAAATTTGGAGCTTGCTATATGTGTATAATATAATTATATATACTGTATATATCTGTATATACTGATTGCTGAAATATGATATATGTGTTTTGTTTGGTGGGTTAAAACATCACACATCTAGCTTAAACAAGCACCAACTGACTATAGCAGTTGACTTGCTGCTTAAACGGTGAGGTGGTTTTGGATCGAAGAGGCGTTCCATATCAGAACGTCTATGGTGTCATCACGTCCAGAGCTAAGTTTGGCCGGGGGGGACAACCATTCAACATGGGAGAATGTGGATTGAACATGACTTAACCAATTATTTACTCAGATATTACTTAATGGAATAGTGTGGATTTAGCCATTGTATTACTGGGATATTGAACGGGATAATGTGGATTTAGCCATTAAAAATGTGTATTTAATGGGATTTACTAATGATTTACTGGTATATTACAGTACTGGGATGTTGATGATATACCCCGTCCGGTGTCATCAGCTCCGGCAAACTGGGAAATCCTCGAACCAAATGGAGGTGTTATTGCGAACATCATCGAACTAAATGGGGACATTCCAGGTAGTTATGCGTTTTTACCCACTGGTAGTTGGGATCACACGCATTTAAGCTATGAAGACTTGAATATGGTCAAAAGATCATACCCTGCAATCTGAAATGATGTTTATAATCTCTGGTATTGATAATTTTGAAGTTTTGGAAAGCAATGGATATATAAATCATTGCTGACTTTGGGCATCCACTTCTGATATGCATAACCATTTCAACAATATAGCAGTTTTTGGCATTTGTGACAAGTTGTTTTGCCCAGCTGGATCCTCCACATGTATAATATGATATGATATGTATACATACCTTCGGGTAAACTAATATATAGATATGGAAAATCAACAATTTCCCTGAGAGAATGATCTACAAATAGTTGGTTTTCCACATCTAGATTAGTTTACCAGAGGGCATACATATACAGCATATAATTTGCATATATATATATATGTATATTTTTCATTGGTTGGTTTGCAGGAAATTTAGTCTTGGCAGTGGATTGTCCAAGGTACAAGATTGACAGCTGGCTGATCCAAACCCTGGCATTGTTTGTTCATAATAATAGATAGATGTGCATTTATTTCTGCTTGATTGTATCACAGGATGCATATCCCATTATGTCATAGTCATATTAGATACCCATAAAGGCTGGTCATATGAAATAGTTCCTTCAGATCTCATTAAATCCAACAATCCCCATTGATAATGATTCTTAACTTAATAACCTCCAACAAGAATAACTCTGTCAAAGAATTCCCAGGGTGCAGGGCATACGCTTTCAGGTTCTCAGATGATACGCTGGAGCTTTCTTGCGGACTGGAAGGCGGGACGATGTTTGCAGACGCTCCTGAAAACTATTTCCGGAAAAAGATATTCGGAAACACCATAAACGAAGCATCATATTTTTCATGGATATATCATGTTCATAGGGAAAAAAACCTCGTCCTATGAGCAGAACAATCCTGCTGGGATGATGATTGGTGAAGCCTTGCTAGGTCCTAGGTTGGAGCTTTTGTGTTGAAACAAAGATCAACATGTCCTACCAGGTACCCCAAATCGTTAGCTAAGTTGGTGCGAATCACTCCAATTTCACTCTGGTTTATGGTGGATATATCTATACTTTCTACTGGTTGGTGGTTTGGAACATTTGGACTATTTTCCCATTCAATTGGGAATTTTATCATCCCAACTGACTTTCACTCCATCATTTTTCAGAGGGGTAGGGCTCAACCACCAACCAGTCTATGGCCTATAAACCAATTTATACCTGGCGGGGTACCACCTTGTGCCATTTTTTTTTGGAGGGGGGTCGTGTCATCGACTTGGACCAGGATTGTTTCCCTCGGAAGTTTGAGCCATGCATTGAGTTTGTTTCTGTTGTAAATGGCACTTAAAAATCGTCATGTTCCAATCAATTGCCCTTTCGTTTCTGTTGTAAATGTTTCATTTTCCCAAAAGGCTGTACAGGGTGGGGCCTCCCAGTTATAAGTTGGTTTATAAACCATTATAATCCCCAGTAACTATAGTTATATCTACCATAAAGCCACTTATAAGGCAACTTAGCTATCTTGGGGGCCCCATCTTGTAGTATTTGACGAAAAATGGTGGAACATGTCGCGGCTCAGGCAGAGAAGTGTCAGTTTCTTGGACCTCAGAAAGTCGGTGGCATTGGTGGCCCGTGACCGTCAGCAAGTGTTTTTTTCAATATGGGAATGGGTCAAAACCTATCATACTAAGTTTAAGGCCTATCATACTAAGTTTAAGGAGTGTTTAAGGGGCCCATAAATGCCATAAGTTAGGTTTATATTTTTTTTCTTTATAAACCCCTTCTGAACATTAACATACATTAACTATAGATATATATCTACCATAAATCCTATCCGAATAAACCAACTGATCTATCTTTTGGTGCCCCACCTTGTCCCATCGATGAAAGTCCAGTTGCCATCCATGTTGCAGGTCAGCTAAGCTAGCTATGTGGAACGTTGCAATCCTGATCCTTGGAAGCCCAAGATTCCTTGAGATTTTGTGAATGGTGGATGAACAACACATGCTTCACTGTTCACTTTGGGGGTGTCCACTGTAGCAAGGATAGCAAGGTGTCTTGACCCCCCGTGTCGACTCGAAACGATCAATATGAGTCCCATGGCCACGAACAGCTCCTGCCACACTGTCTGAGATAGTCATTTCATGATTTGTCAATTTCAACATAGTTTAAATATCATTTGGCTGGTTTCATTGTTTATTTTCATATTTGGAATAATGATCTTCAACTGCTAACTTTCATATGTTTCAGGCGGTTCAAAGCCACAAACCAGTCACGCAGATTCGGGAGCCCGTCCACGAACCATCACACCATCACTTTTTGACTGATATCTCCTTTGCTTACATATTTTACATATGTTGATTGGCTTCATATGTTGGTGAATGAATTGCCCATGTTGCGGGTGAATTGTTTAATTTGGAGGTGCACTTACTGTAAGATGATGGTCATCTGAATCCGCCCCAAGGTTCCCGTCTTTCGCAAGAACGGAGTTCAAGGTACTGTGCGGTGCAAGTGCCCTGGGAAAATGCGAGACCAGTTCACGCATACCAATGTTTTTTTTTCATGGCCAGTATTTACTGGTTGGTGGTTTGGAACATTTTGGATTTTTCCATATATTGGGAATTTCATCATCCCAACTGACGAACTCATAATTTTCAGAGGGGTAGGGCTCAACCACCAACCAGTGATTTCGTGTTTCATCAACATGTTGGTCATTTCACTATTACTTCTTGACGGACGAGATTGTATCCGCAATTCCGATGGGGCCATAGGCATCCCCAGTTCATTCATGTGTATCTTCGTCCCATGTTTGATGATCATTGTCCTACTCAAGATGTTTATTCGGATAATTTGGGTAATTTGTTTTAAGATGTTGCTTTGTAACATGGCCCATTTAGTTACTTTTAGTTCAAGTCCTCCATTTTGCGCGCACCCATTGTTAGTGATGATTAACATCCGCATATATTATAATCCCATGTATCCCCATGTTTGCTGGTTAATCCCCGCCATTCGGTACCCAGATCATTTTCTTTAACATAGTGGAAATTCACCATGTGTAGATCATTTTCCGAGGAAATCATGGATTGTCCACCATGGTTTTTGGTATGTTTGCCCTGGGATTCCCTGGGGATTAAAAAAAACAACAGCGTTTTCCATGGTCTCCCAGAACTTGGAACAATGGCCAACGTTTCCAAGGACGGCCACAGAAATTATACCGAAGCGCTGGTCATGGTTGTGCAAATACGTTATATAAAATCATATACACATATAGAAACGTTTACATATATAATATATATATATACACATAACTTATCTACAACATATTATAGATATACAGGTATACAAGCTAGTTTTCCTAAGTCCCCATGTCATCGCAAGAGGCCGCGTTCCCAGGTACCGCACTGAAGGGCTCTCGGCGGTCGCTGGCTATGACTTCACAGCGATTGAGGCCGCAGTTTTGACGAGTGGTGCTTGGAGAGTTCGGTGGAGGGCCATCTTCATGTAATGCATATACATAACTGTTGGCAAGGGAGTAATATATCACCAATGATGGGAATGATAGGGATAGACAACACCACTTAAGGTATGTAGATAACTATAAACAGATTTCCATATTGTGTAAAAAAAAATCCGTGACAGGTTGAGTTGTATTATGTTATATTATGTCAACATAATATATACAATGTGAGGCCCCCCCAGTTATAAGTTGGTTCATAAGCCCGAGTAACTATAGTTATAAGTACCATGAACCATAGTTATTGGAGTTATAAACCAACTTAGCTATCTTGGGGGCCTCACATTGTATATATATATATACCCAACAAAATCATACATGATCACCTCTGCCGGCCCCCTGAAGGTGATCCCAATAAGGCATTGCGGTATCCCAAAAATTGTTGGCTATATGGGATATAGGGCAATGAACTAGCAGCACTAATATATCCGCATATATATATATACATATATATATATATATGGGGATATATTAGGGCTAAAAGATGCGGGTTTAAATGGTAGGAATAGGATATCATGGAATTTACCCAACTTCAGGCTGATCTTGAGTTGGGATCTGGGAGCCCTCCGGTGTCATCAGCTCCACGGCTGGGAAATCCCTTATAAATCGAGGGTGTTTTTTGATCGGAACATCTGCATAAATTTCCATTGGCATGTTTGCTTACCGGAGAGACATATCCAAACATGGCCCATTCTTTCGTCGATTGAATCGTTAATATCCGAACCAAATCACTTGATCCATGCAAGGAAGCACGAGCATCGCAGTCGACTTTGTGGGAGGTTTAGGCCAGTGCAACCAGGAACTATGTGCGATTAAAAAAAACGATGCAGAAATCCATGGTTGTTTCCTGTTCAGAAAACGGTGTAATTCATGTTGGAGTTTCGATATCATCATATCTATAAACAAGTGTCAACCCCGGACAAGTGTTGTTTTCTCACAATAAGCATACTATACTAGGACGAGCGTGTCTCCACTGTCGAAGTTGACTGGCCGCCGCAGTTATAGCCTCCAGCTTCTCAGAATCGGAAAGGCACAACTCGATCGTCCAACCCGGTCGGTTTCACGGGTAGTGCAAAGGGGACGGATCACGTTGTGAAATCGTGCGGTGCCCAGAGATGGTCTTGTTGAATGTTGATAGAAGTGGTGCCTGCTGCAATGATACATTGGTTTTGTCCAAGAACCCCCCCTATGATTGCCATTTATATGTTAGAATACTATATCTGGTTGGTGATTTGTAACATGCTTTATTTTCCCCAAAAGTTGGGATGATGATCCAATCTGACTAATATTTTTCAGGGGGGGTTGAAACCACCAATTAATATATGCATGTATATATTACAATAAATTGACAAATGAGGATAAACATGGATAAACCATGGGATGGAACAAGGGCTACAGTACTGTAACACATTTTTTGACGCATCCATCTTATTCTTGAAGCCATTCGAAGCACCATTTTCCGTAGCATTCTGTAGCCAAGTCAAAGGAACTTCTCTAGTTCCTTGTGTTGTCTTTCTAGGTGATTTTAGATCTTGGATTTTTAAGTCAGAATCATTCCCTACGATTACGGTGTGAGCCTCATATTCTTCCTATTCTGATGTGGGGGCGGAATGGGGATAGCAATGGACGCGCAAGATTGATCTCTGAATTCCTCTACCATTCATTTTATTCTTTCCTCAATACTTCGGTACTGAGAGAAACCATTGTAACGATTTGTTTCAGGTTTTTTAATTTATATGTGGATGGGTCAATACCTATTAATACCATTTTTAGTTGGTTATTCACATCCATAAATTCCAGCTATTTTGATGTGAACAAAAAAGGGGTACAAGGTTTTGACACACTGCCATATGGGTATGGGTCAAAATTAGGTACCCCAAAACTATGGATGGTTAATACTAAACTAGACATTCACATTTGTGGTCCCATTAATGGTCTTCCATTTTGACCCACATCCAGGTGTGAAACTTTTGCCATGTTGGATCTTGGAAGATCATCCCGTCGAGCCATGTCTGTTTCGTACCTCCAGGGATGACCTGTTCAAAGGCTGAAAAGTCGTTACTGGCGTCATCGCCAGTGCTTCAGGAATTCCATAAAAATGATGCCCATCTTTTCCTCGTATGATATATATATATAATATAATTAGTATATATATAATGTATAATATAAGATAATATATATATATACAAAACTGGGTCATCTTGGGGTAAATGTTTGTAAATACATATTCCATACATGGAGCTGTTGGATATCCTTGGATGGGGCTCCGAGGTACTTCATCCGCTGAGAAGCAGGTGCAGTTGAAAAATGTTGGCGATGAATTTCTCAGTTGAAGTGTATGTATAATATATAGTTTACAATCATGATATGGGTATGGATCAATACCTATTAATACCATTTTTAGTGGGATGAACATCCATTTACCAGCTATTTTGATGTTCACCAGGGGTACCAGGTTTTGACACACTGCCATATATGTATACATGATATGATACGATATGATATGATATAACTACATTATGTAAAATAAATAGAACATACACTGTATTTAGCAACCTTCATAAAAAGATACGCAATAGGTCAAATCCTACTAACACTGGATAGAATATATGTGTATATAATTATAGGAGAGTGGCAGGTCATTTGCCACCTTATTGGGCTTGGATGGCTTACTGGGACCCAAAAGACTTTGGATGAGCCGGGAGTATAAACGAATCTACAAATGGGGGGAATCACCTTGTAGTTAACTATAGTTAATCGCAGGTGATAAAGTTGGATTCCACAACCATGGGAAGTTTCAAGAGTCCCATTGATATCAAGCGTGACGTTTCATGGGCATTCCTTTGGCCGTCGAATGGCGAGCAAGTGATGTCCTTCCTGATTAAATCATCACGTATCATTCCCTTTTGACTATGTCCCATTTATTTTCCAGTTATACCGTTATACCCTCCATTTCATGCGAATTGAGGGTAAGTTTGGCAATGTCGATGTCCTGAAGGTGACTTTTGAGCTTTCCATTCGTCAATCCACGACTTGGGGAACCTATTGGGAATATTGGCATATCATACAGTAGTGGGGATTCCCGAAACCATTGACTTGTTCACTCCTAAAAATTGACGAATATGCATGATCTTGGGAGTCCCCAAAACTAGAAACCACCCTATGTGACATCATTTGTCCATGAAGTGCAAAAAGTCTTGGGGTAACCTCTGGTTATTTAACGTAGCCATGGAAAATCACCAATTTCTGACGATATAGTCATTACCAATGGTGATTTTCCCTAGCTATGTTAAATCACCAGAGAGTAAATCAGGTGTCCTTGGATTTCCCCCCGAAATGCAACATAATATCTTGAGAAATCTTAATTAAGTATACTATCTCCTCTTAGTGCAAGTCTTATATATACATATTGTATCATATTGTAATATTATATATATATATATATATATTATGTATATATATATACATAAATTTATGTGTATATATATATCATTTCCATAGGTGAATCTTGGTGCAATTCCCCTAAGATCTTCAAGGATTTCCATCCCCCAGTCCGCGAACTCAACGTCTGAGATATGGCTGAGAGCGACAGCCGAAACACCTCTGCTGCTCGGCCAGGTTATCACGTGGGACATGAACAACGAAACGTGTTAGCCACGCATTTCATTGGATTTCCAGTGGATTTTATAGGATGTTCATGGGAAATAATGGGAATATCATGGGTTTTTTTTAGGTGTTAATATGGAATATCACGGGAATATAATGGGATTCAATGGTGATATGAATGGGATATTACTGGAAGGTGTGCAATATATGATGGGATACTATTGTTGCTCGATTATGATGGTGTTTCATACACCCTGTTTTGATAAGGATTGTGAACTAGACCAGAATGTATTTCATGGGATGGGACGGAGGTACAGTGCCGAATCACGGCTCACGTGAGAGACAGGAGCGTCATGAGGAAATAAACAAACATGTGAAAGTGAAAACATATGTATATATATATATATATATGGTTGGTGGTTTCAAAGCAGTTTTATTTTCCATAATATATGGGATGTCATCCTTCCCATTGACTTTCATATGTTTCAAGACGGTTAAAACAACCAGAGTGTGTAGATCCCCGGGGATCTTGAGGTTTGACCCCATGTTCAGTGCACGTGCAGGTGCCGTTTGATCATGCAGAAAGATACTGGAAATCCGGTACTGTATCAACGGTATAAGGAGTGGCCACGAACCATGTATTATATACCAGTATACCTGCATTTATAAACCTGTGCAATATATGGATTCTGTTGTTTATGCCGATTTATGACTTGTTTATACATATACATATACGGTTCTTCGTAGTTCTAGATGCCTACCGTTGATATGTTTGTTAAATTCCTGTCATGGTTCGTGATATGCTTCACATTTTCATGTTCTTGCGAAAGTCAATTGCATCCCCTGGTTTTCCCAGGTTCCAGGTTTGAGTTTTCTTGCTTGGTTCATTATGTTTCATTCCATACAATCATGATGTGGATAAGAAGATATGTTGGTCACTTTGAGCATGCCACCGTTTGTCAGTGTTACACCCAACAATATATCAGTAATTCCAAGTGGGCATCGTTTATACAACTTTTACAAAATAATAAACTTACTGGTGCTTAGCAGGGAATGACGGAATGATCCATAATCACTAGTAATAATCATCCCATTCCCCCATTCCCATCCATTCCCTGCAAAGTTGTTCAATTGGGATTTGGGCATGATCATTGTTCATTGAGTGTACTGGACTTTCCTCAACCTTGATGGTCTTTTTTTGCTCATATCCCGCCATTCATGTAACTATGGTTGATGCCAAAAACCTCCATAAAGCAGGACAAAAGCCACATCCTGCAGGTTCCCATCTAGGTAATTGACTACCCCAGGGTAAACATACAAAAAGATGCGGAATACCCATGGCTTCCCTATGAAAAAAATCAAATAGTGGATTTTCCCAGATCTATGTTGGGTTATTGCCATCGTGGTTGTTTTTTTTTCCAGCATCTTATACCTCAGTGAAAAGATGGAATACCTCCAATCATACATGAGTTACCCTCCGGTTATTTAACGTTTCTAAGTTCGGTAAATCAATATGTTTATCATCTAGTTCTATGCAACATAGTAAATACATGTAAATACCATAGTTCTGTAACAAGTAACTATGAGTGGGTTGATTATAAACCACCTACTAGCTATGCACATCCAAGAGGGTTGAGCCAAAACCGCTACACTACAGGGCCTCTTTGAAATCATGCGCTGCGCTCGACGAAGGCAGATTTGGATTCAACTGACCATCTGGGATTTAACTGGTTTAACCATCAAAAAGATGGTGTTAACTGGTTTAAGCATCAAAAAGATGGATTAAGCGGTAAGCTGAGAATCTTAAATGGGTTGGTCTGAAAAATTACGGGGAACATCATTCCATCCATCGGTCAATCATAATTATGTGCTCATCAAAGTTGCTATTTCGGGGGTATAGCCCATGTTCAGTCACACACTAAATTATTTTTGGCATTTAAGTGGACTTGTGGATTTTGGCCTATCCCCAGCTAAGACAGTTGGAGCAAACCACCATTTAACTTGTGATAATATTTGATGATGTGTATATTCAATGGTCTTGTTCAGCAGTAAAACAATCCCTGTTTGTGGCACTTCTATGTGTTAAGGAAATACCTTGGTGGTATTGGCAAACTCTCTCAGAATAAAGTGTGCAAGCGCGCCTTATTAAGGCAGACTCATGCATCAAAAAGGATGAAGCCGGTTGTCTAATCACACTGCCAGTCACGATTGATAGTGAAGTAACTGCTTTCAATTAACCCAAAATTCCTGCCCCAAAACAGACCATTTCCGCAATTGCATGTATCCTCGGAATCTGCTTAATTAATTCCATTGACTCTACATTGGTATGCGGTATAGTTGCCTTGACTGGTCTTGTCTTTTTGGGTGGGGGTTGTGTCAAAACTTGGAACCCCGAAATCCTGCCGTTTGTCGGTTTCGGTTTATGCTCACCATTAAAATTGCCTTTTGGTGTATTCCTCATCTTGAGACAAAGCCTGACGTCATTTTGACGGTTCAACGATCGTTGACTCATCGCAGGCCTTCCACTGAGTTGAACATGGAACTGCTGCAGGCCGTTGAAATCAACAGGTCCTGTGGAGATGAATCTTAAGTTCCAAAGTTACGTTGGGATACGTTGGGGACTATACAGACTATACAGTGTTCTGGATTCCCCTATTGTTTTACATTGACTTTCCAATTGCATGGGTTGTCCAGCAGAGTGGTGTGATCACATGGGTGAAGAAGCTGATCCTACTGCTGGAAAATGTGGCAGATGGCTGCAATGTTTGGATCGTTTTGGTGTGTTTCATTGCCCATCATTGAAACTGATCAGCCATGTATGTGTTCGCAATGATCAGCTCAACATGAGCAGTTCTCAACAAGTTCTCAGATTCAAGTTGCTTATGCACTTTCCTGTAAATACTTCATGAGCATGATACATATTTGAGTTCATATATTCACATGACAGGGCCCTCTTGGACGATACCAATGTGTACGCTAGCATTTCAGGTAGGTGTTTTTTTGCTTTTGTTTTTTCAGAGATATACTACATACTGTAGATTCAATAAGGACATCAACTGAAGCATCTCCAGTTTTCTCCGGTTTGTTGTGTCTTGATTGATATCGTGCTAGCTGGCTGGGGCTGACGGAAGGTGAAGTGGGGACTGGGGACTGTTGGGAGAGGATTACCAATCCCCCAAAATGGATGGTTGATAATGTGGTAAACCCCATGTCATAAACCATCCTACTATAGCCCAAAAACCATGAAAATCGGCAGGATTCAATCCATTCCCAAATGACAGGTTTATGGCAGTTTACCACAGTACCAAAAGCGATGAGCCATTTGTGGCTTGTGGGTCTGTATGTCCACTTGTTCCAGGGCCACAAGCCTGCACCCACAACAGCGCAGGGGAAGCAGTTGCCCACAGTGCTGGGCAATCGCCAAATCCTGTCGCCTGGGGACTTGAGGACTGGAGGTGAGTGTACACCAACCTTGGAACCAAGTCGAACCCCAGTTGAGTGGCTCCTGGGGACGATGGTTTCAGGGGAAAACTCGTTGTTCTTCAATTTGGTCTTGGGTTTGAAAATGGTCTACTGCCAATTTCATTGAATGATCATGTTCCATACTTGGTGGCTCATCCCACTTAGTAAGTGGGTTATAACCCCAGTTATAAGTGGATTAACCCTAGTTATCCATAGTTATCCCATTTATAACTGGGGTTATAACCCACTTACTAAGTGGGATGAGCCACCAAGTATCAGATGGTCTATATTCTCCAGATGAAGTTGTTCCGCGCAGCTGGACTAGAGATTTTGAGCCTAATCTGACAGCCCAGCCATGATTCCCTCACACGTCTCAGCTTACAAAATGATTGGACTGGTTAATAATTGGTTGAAAAATTGTGGGTACACCTGCCAGAACCAGGGATGGGGAAGAAACATAGGCATGATAGTGTTTTTTGGGGTGGCTGAGACACTTTCATTCAAGTTTGAGTTGTTGAAACATGGACCAATGATTATCGTTTAGACCCCTGAAACAAAAAGATAGAACATGAACAAGACATGGCATCCGAAGTTGATTTTGATATCGATATGGGCGTTGTCAGAAAATGGTGCACCCCATTTCAATCCTTCCTTTCGCCATGTTTTCTGGCTGAACTCCAGCAGCAAAAATCGAGGCCTCAGACCGAAGGCGCCAGCGATGAGAAGCCGAAGAACCCCAAGTGGGTTTGGGAACTCAACTGGACTCAGCCCGGCCAGGCCAAAAAGATGGAATTGATTGAAACTAGCTGGGTATACCCCACTCTATGGCAATTATTTATAGTAACATTATGTGTATATAGTATTTATAGTTATATAAATTACAACTAATATGTACGTATATATATATAATGAATTAATTTGTTTTGATAGGAACAATTGTTGAGCAGTGGCTTTTGGTGTAAGCCATATTTCATATTTCAGACAAACCCATATGAGTATGTTTTTTTTTTGGTAGTCAATCCTACCACGGATACGTGACCCTGGGAAAGCTGGCACAATTCCTGGGAGGTGATGGTGGGTGAGATGTTGTTAAAACTGAGAAGACTTTGGAATGACAATAACAAGACTTTTTGAATGACACATAAATGTATATCATAGTTTCAACTTCTGTTATCAGATAGATATGCTTTATTTTTGAACAACTCAGAAGAATGATGGCATGGTTATTCATATGCAGTATAACCTGGGTATTTTACTGTATATACAGTTTCTGTCAAATAACCAATGTTACAACCACAACAACCTTGGCAATTGAATATCAACTTGGCACACTCCGAGGCCAATATCATGGTGGACACCTGCAGTCCCAGTTCGACGTCACTGGGCCGATGTCGGACAGTTATATATACTACATATACCTGGTTGGTGGTTTGGAACATGGCTTTTATGACTTTCCATATATTGGGGATGTCATCATTCCAAGTGACGAACTCATATTTTTCAGAGGGGTAGGTATACCACCAACCAGATACACATAATATTTGTATAATACAACCTATAGTATGATATTATATATATACGTATGTATAAGTATTCACTGATATATGACTACCCATGTTTATGGCTACCTTGAAGGTCAAGAAAGAACACGTTTATTTGATACTAAAGCAAGGTTGCAAGGAGGTATGGAACGGGGACCATCCTTTTTGGGTTTGTCTACTGTAAATAGGATACCTCAAGATCTTACTGTTAAACAAATTCGTGCCCTACTAGAATGGCAATATTGCACTATCCCCCATTTAAAAAAAACACACATCATAAAGCTGGTTCTCTAATAGAATATATATATATATATGATACATACACAGTTACACATAATATGTATATATACAGTGTGTATATATATATACAGTATATATATATATTATAACTATCACATTAGATAGTGTATCCCATTGTTTCTTGATTTGCCAATCTATGGTTGTTCACCCAGGTGTGAGCCCGAGTCTGGCGCTTGGCCGGCTGCGGAATGGACTGCTGCGTACTGTTTATGCATAATATGTCATGTATATCAACATGTATATCAATATTTATATATAAGATTGTAGTTTGGAGTTTTGCTGGTCGTCATTCAGAAACCACAGTCATGTCATGTCCTGTTGCTTTTGTTGTTTACTTCACTGATTGTTGGTGGTTGGTTGCAACACAAAAAAAACATGTTTTTGGGTATGTTGGGACTGCTGGGATGAATCTTTGGTAATTTAACATAGCTAACATCAAATTTGTCGATAGGTAAATCCTCTATGAATGGTTCATTTTCCAGAGCTATGTCTGAAAAAAAAAAGCCCAGCGGTACAACTTGTGAGCCCTGGGTCCCGTGTACGTCCGGAATTCCTAAGTGCCTTGATGATAGCCAGACTGTGTCAGGTTCGATCCCAAATTTAGCACATTTTAACCGCGAAAGTACCTGGAAAATATCACCATCTAATGGTGATCTAATATGTGTTACATCTAATATTGACATTTTATCTATATAATTCTGATATTTCGTAACAATATCACCATCTCTATGGCAAACAGGCGACACGAAGTGAGCACAGCCGGACCAAGAGCCTCCGGCAGTTTGTAAACTCCATTGTCCGCCCAGCATTGCGTTGCAAATATGGAAAGTTCAAAAAATCCTTACTAGAATCACTAGAATGGGAATATCTTTGAAAATCCCAACAAAATCATCTCTGATCTGATTATGGATAATATATATAGTTATATATATATACACAATGTATAGTTAGTGTAATATACATACAATGATTTTAGTTGGCGTAGTCCCACCAGTCCTCGATGGGTTTTCCCAGCCTCCTTGAGCTGACACTGGAGGATATCGGTTGATATCCCAGTAACGATCCATTAAATATCGAATGGCTAAACATATCATTGCTGGTTGGTGGTTTGGAACATGGCTTTTATGACTTTCCATGTATTGGGAATGTCATCATCACAACTGACTCATATTTTTCAGAGGGGTAGGTATACCACCAACCAGATAAATGTTAATACCATTAAATGTAATCCAGTAATTAATGGTGAATTAATGGATCATTAGTAATTATCCATATCCCAGTAAATACCATGAAATCCCATTAATTCACCATTGTTCATGGCTAAATCCCCATTTATATCGCATATTATCGCATTATATCCTTGTAAATGTCCATTATATAACTGGATTCCCCATTGATTAATCATGTTTCGATGATCGTTTTGGAGATGTTCCAATGCTACCCGAGGGTATAGCCGCTAGTTTGATATACATATAGATATATACACATCATTGATGTATCTATCATAAACCTAAGGCAAGCTACTGAACAATGGATAGTGCAATATATGTACATAACATACCCTCTGGTAATTTAACGTAGCTATTGAACCTGGCCATTTAGTTTGTTGATTTACTCATCAATAGCATGGTGATTTTGCATCACAAACTGTTAGTTTCCCAGAGGGTAATGGGTCCAGACTATAACTATAATAGTTACATCACATAATACAATGTACATAGCCACAATAATATACAGTAATAGTTTTAATATATTATATAATATCTTATAATAGTGACACCACCATGTACATATAGTACATCATCATCATGTTTAGTAGGTGAATCACCTCTGAATGGCAATTTTATATAAGTTAGTTTCCCAGAGGTTTTTTTGTAAACTATGCCTGGAGCCAAAGTGCCAAGGCCTAGTCCTGTGCACACCACTGCCAGTGAGTCCAGTGAGGATCCAAGAAAACTCCCTGCAAGCTGGGATCAAATAACAAACGGCTAACGGCTAAGTAGGATTTATGATATGTATTGTATATGTAAAATTATATATATATATATATATGAGCAACCGTAAAAACCCCGGCAATACTAAATATGTATTCGACGGACATTGGTTTATGGAAATTGATGGAAAGTGTTAAAAACACGAGGTAAGCGATGGGACCTTCCCAAATTAGCGATACCCCTTTTCAAGGTTATGTCATCATATTTCTCTACTATCCACATTAGCGATACCCAAATATCACATATTATTCATAGTTCATCACACACATATATATATATATACGTATATATAAATGCAGCAGTTTCCTGCAAGCGATACCCCCCAAGTTTACCAAATATCATTATTGTACAAACGTGTGGTAAGCGATGGGACCTTCCCAAATTTGTGGATGTCCTTTCCGTGAACCTAGGGTTTTCACAATCGCTCATATAATTGTATATGTAGATGTATATATGTATAGGTATAGGCATAGGTATAGTTAGTTGGGGTATATGTATATATGTATAGGTATAGGTATAGTTAGTTGGGTGTTTGTGGGATTTCCGTCGAAACAAATGGTGTATCTAATGACAATGGAATTTCATAGAAATGAATAACCACGGCAATAGAAATATTTATTAGATACATGGTGGAATAGATATGGAAACAGTGATGGAAATCAAGAATAACAATGACAATAACAGTACCCTCTGGTAAACATACAAAAAGCTATTGAAAATGGCCATAGAAATAGTGGATTTTCGCATTACTAGCATGGTGATTTTCCATAGTTATGTGAACGTTTACCAGAGGGTAATTAATAATGTATAGTGATGTTTGGATTGTTTTTCCAGCGGTTTTTAAAATTATATCCACCAGCAGAAATCCCGCTGCTTGGTGGAATGGCTTCTACTCCAGCGTGAGTGAATTATATTTTAACGATAATTGTCAAGTGGAGTCATTAGACATTATTATTGATTATAGATAGTGATATTACATGTTTGTCAATTTGTTCATCACCATATTTTTTGATGCAACAATCATTGAGAGACTGGCAGCGTTTGTTGCTAACATTTTCTGGGAAATCCTTACATGGATTTGGATGGGTAGTTTAGTACAGTTTCGTTCTTTGCATGTCTTTGATTATATGTGCCTTGTTTTTGGATTAGTTGTGACAGAGGAAAAGACGGGCGGGGTATCCAAGATTGGCCATCTTTTCATACATGTTTTTTTCTGACAGTAGATGAACATAGTACCCCTAAATACAGTATCTGTCATCATTTTCACGACAACTTGTGACAAATATGGCCATTTGATACCCGATTTCAGACACAACCAGGACTTTTTCATGCGCTTTGTGTTCAGCACGTGCATTTGGTATCCCGAGCCAAGGTTCTACAGATGAATACCGAACTCAGTCACTGACCAAGGACCGTTCAAAATCTGTTTGGGGGGTCCTTCCTGAATTGGTTAGAAGTTTTTCATAGGAACATCCTTTAGATAGATAATAGATAGATAGATAGATCGATAGATCGATAGATAGATAGATAGATAGGTAGATAGGTAGATAGGTAGATAGGTAGATAGGTAGATAGGTAGATAGGTAGATAGGTAGATAGGTAGATAGGCAGATAGGCAGATAGGTAGATAGGTAGATAGATAGATAGATAGGTCGCAGATAAATAGGTAGATAGGTGGATAGCTAGCTAGATAGCTGGCTAGCCAGATGTATGTTTTTCCTTTTATATACATCAAACCATCTGGGGAGCAGGCTTTGTCGGATCAGTAGCTATCTTCCAGACTATGCGTTTGATAGACAAAAAAGAACGTACACCAACACCACTTGTTCATTTGTTTTTCAAATAGTTGTTAAACGTGAATCGAAAGGAAAACCACTAACCACAACTAATCATGATCACGTTACTTGGTGCATCCCATGGATTACTTTGTTTATCTAATGATCACCAACCATGTGGATGGGTCGCCATTGCCTGCAGGAGCTGCGCAGGCCCTGCTTCAAGAAGCCCAGTCCTGAGGTTCGATGCTGTGGTTGGATTTAAATGGATGACTCAATGGAAAATCTGATGATACCACCCGCAACTAAATGGTGATGGTTTACTTGGGTTCAATCGAAATTATGATTTCATGGCGGTTTGGGCTGGACATGTTTTGAGTATATACCAGTCCTTAATTGGCGATATCTATATAATATTTATAGACTATAGACAATATGATATAATGCCCTTTCAAGTACACCCTATTTTCAGACAAACCCATTTGAAGTTTTACGCCTAAGCGGCCTCTTTTCTTTTGCATTAATTAGCTTAGACTTCTGCTGGAAGTCATTCAGATTTCCTGGATTCCAATATGGTTGATGTTCATCCATCACGTTAGAATGAAGCAGCTGGGTGTTCATGGTTGGATTCGCGTGACGAATGTTGTGATGGATAGGTATAAAATCGTATGTATATATATATATATAACCGAGCATATTATAAGGATATCATCAATATATACCACAATATCCACTATAACATCACTATAATAATATTCCATATTCTCCATATTGTGATATTTAAACCACTATTAATCCACTATTAACATGTGATATTCAACCGATAATCCCAAGATCTGAGCTGCCAACCCTCGTTGGAAAGATCAGTGGGTAACATGGGGTTAGCAGTTTGATTAGGGATTGAGATGTTTTATGTAAGCTACTTTGGTGAACATATTGGAAGGCATGTGTGTGATGATTGTTGTGGAAAGGTATGGAACTAGTTCTATTGATGTTCGTGGATGTTTATTCATAACGTATAATACGTTTATTTGCTCTTGTAAATCCTCAAAGAGTGAGTTATGTTTATCCCGGTTCCATAGCAAAGAAACCAGAGGATTTCTACGTGGGGATAAACCCATCGCAGCATCCCAGCTGCCAGCCAAAAGCCAGGCCAGAATCCGCCAATTGAATGAGGAATTGCATGAGTACTGTACCCTGTCCTTTGATGAGGCCATGCCGCACATGCCGCATAGAGAGGGGAGATGTAAAAAAAACATTGGGACCCAGGAAACAACAGGGGAAGGGAAGATGTTTGAGAAGTGTTCGAGACTTTAACAGCTAGTTTGGGTATAGTTTTGAAGTTAAGTACTCCATATGGCGAATTTGGCAGTTCGACTTTTCCAAATTCGGATGCCAGGTCAGAATTGGGATCTGTGTGGGTTCTTGGCTCTAAGTTGGGAGAGTTCATTCAGTGTATGCGTAGAGGAGGTCACTTGAGGCTGCTGCACTGGATAGAATCTTTCTGGTTTGCATCACTCATTTTCCAGCATGTCCATGTGACATCATATGAGATGAATTCTGAATGATCGTGAAACGACTTATGATCGTAATCTGATGGCGACCTGGCAAGAAATGGCGACATGCTTCACATAACTTCGCATAAATCATGACAAAACAATTCTATCCAGAAGTTTGTTCATTCCAAGTTCGGAAAAACATAATGTGGTAACCCAATCCAAAACCTACCATTTGGGGATGGTTTGAATCCTACCCATTTAGGCAAATATCATTGGGAAGTTTTTTTTTCGCAGGGGTTTTACCCAAACTTCTGCCGGTCAGGTGGATCCCTTTCAACAACAAGGCCGGGGCTTGTAGCCGGGGCATCCCAGTGAAGCTGATCAAAATGATTAGGTCATAGTATGAACTAAAAAATAATCATCTGATCATATAAAGTTGTCAAAAGATTGTAGTTTATTGATGATCATGATTATCCCAAAAAAGTGCTTTCAACAAGCACCACCTCCGTGCGTGAAACGAATCCCGAAACGTAAAGCCCCAAATGAAAGTGGCGCGGTTGGATCATCCCACTTCGCAAGGGCCCTGGGCTTCGAACCACTTTCCGTGGAATGATCCACCAAAATTGTCGATGCAGACACGAAGAAATCAACATGAACCCCCTGGGAAGCTGTTCTGCGTGAAAGTGTTGAGGTCTCAAGGCTATTCACTTGGATGATGGCGCGCCAAAATTAGACATAGTTTGGGAATACCATCCTGTCGTCTAACCTGCCAGTGGAAGATCCTTCAGTCATAGTTATGTCCACTATATGAATATGTATTTTTTTCCCAATGAGAATGTTTGCATTTTTTTGTGCCACTCGTATTAGTGAGGGGAAGCATCAGCAAAAGTCTCATACATTCTCCTAGCATATCAGTTGCCAAGTGGAACGCTGGTCCAGTACTTAAACCTTAAAGTAGCCAAAACAAAATGATAAATTGATATGCCCTCAGGCAATCAAACGAGGCTGGACAATCTCCGTGGAATTGTCATTGCAATGCTTGTTTACCGGCGGGTAACATTAGGTCAGCATATGATATGGATTTGTCTTGAAATGTGCTACGCCCATACAATCTCAAACAATATGGACATTTCAACGGGAAAATTATGATTAAATATGATTAACCAGTGGATTTAGACGTGCCCTATGTTTAGATAAACCGTTTTTGGTATAAGACAAGGCACCATATTTTTCAGACGGTCAGAGAGTTCATTCAGAAAGTGGGCAGGTTTGACCTGCCGAATGCTTGCCTTCTTAAAAAGTCTGAGCTGCTTGGCGAAGCGGGGGCATTTCGCAGTGACTGGGTTGGGGGTTTCTATGTGCATGGCTTTAGTGTTGTATATGAACAAGGTTGCTTACTTTGGAGCTTTAAATCTACAGGTGAGGCAGAATATGATTTTACAACCAATATCCACAGGATAGAACCCCAAAATCAGGGGTGTTTGAACCATATTTGCAACTGATGGATACTGTTTTGGGTTTACCAACAGTGCTAAAAGGAGATTGACCAACAATCAATGGGAATATTAAAAGATGTTAATCAGCAACCAGGATACAACCCAGTAAAATCTGGTGGTTTCAAAGATGTTCGCTCGGGGCGGTCACGGAATGGGTTGTTCAACTGTCCACCAAAGTGCAGTACCAGTGTTCACTAAGTGAACGTATCACCAGAGTCAAAGGAGTCATATCACAACTTATAATAATAAAAGAATACCATGGTTATACCGTGGTTATAGCCAGTTGGTTATAGCCATAAAAGTTATGACTCGGGTGATACTTATAAAAGTATACAAAAAGTTATGACAGAAAACTTATTATAACCATAACTTGTGAGTCATATCAGAAAGTTATACTATGCCCAGAAGATCGAAGTAGACAAATAGGGCAGTATCGGCAAAGTAGGTCCCACAAGGGTACTTTTCTGACAATGCCCAAAAACATATACTTATCGGATTTTTATATATTTTTATCGGATTTTTGTCGGATTTTCCTGGATGTCTAGGCAACAGTAATGATTAAAAGACCCAATATGTCAAAATTTGTCAGGATCTACTTTTGGGTTGTGCGTGACAGACCGTGACGAACCCGTGACACCCCGTGACGAATACATATTTTCTTACTAAAAATGTTGACTTATCGGAAAACGACCGTGACAGGCCGTGACAGCCCGTGACAACCCCTTCAAAACCAGATCTTCATGGATAGACAAAAACACATGGCTTTGAGATTC
>Ga0126342_10004027_pt1 | contig 24752 bp, 19 predicted proteins | sample Cyp1metagenome_FD_92528 | JGI IMG/M metagenome (GOLD analysis project Ga0126342, IMG submission 92528) | Coral microbial communities from Lord Howe Island, Old Settlement Bay, Australia - Cyphastrea 1 metagenome | ecosystem: Host-associated > Invertebrates > Cnidaria > Coral ...
AAAAAAAATAATTATGGAAAAAATAATTATGGAAAAAAAAAGGTTCGTAACTTTTCTATCATAGACAGGCGGCGCCTGTAAATTGAAACGTTTTTTTTTTCCATAATTCTGTCGGTTCCTGTAGTGTTTGTTTGTATATGGGAATAGAGTCACGTATATTTCCGTGATATAGTCACGTGTGTACAATATGTTATAATATATAATTATATATATATTTGCACAATTGCATTTATATATTCCTGGAATAGCATTGTAAATTCTAAACTAACCATGTAACAAAGATTGTGCTGCCAAGCTGCTAGATAAACGGATCGACCACCAGGAGCAACGATGGACTTGGCCCTGCAATCTGCCAGCTCGCGTCTCTTGGCGGGTTCTTCCCACATTCGATGAGTCTCAGGGACACTACGGTGCAGTGATGAAGCCATAAATCCATAAATCCATAAATTAACCATGGCTTCATTATACCCTCATTATCACCATGAACAATCATCCATACTTAATGTGGATTAAATATTAATCATAATGGTTTTATTTAGTTGATTCATGGATATTATATCCCATTATATCCATCATGATGATATAGTTGATGAGGATCATGGTGATATAATATCCATTAGTGGGGTATAATTTATTGATGGGGATGATATAAAACCATGATATCCGTCCCCATTATAATCTCCCATTGTAAATTCATGATGGATTTAAAACAATTCACCAACATGGGGATATCATGAGGATATTTCATGCGATATGCAACTAAACTTGTTATGAGGATGTAACCATCCATGGGTGGTCGCCATCCAGGGGTTGAATCCCATAAGGTAAGCAGTGCATTGGGATATAAATATATGCATTTATTACCCTTTGGGAAACTAACAGTTTGCTATTGAAAATGGCCATAGAAATAGTTGATTTACCCATAAAAAGTGGTGGTTTTCCATAGGTATGTTAGTTTACCAGATGGTATATACATACATATAATGACATAAATATATGGATAAACATATGGATGAATACATGGATGACATGAATATATCGATAATTATAAGTATATTTGAATTCATTATAATGACCTCATTGTGACGTCACCGGAATGATGGGAATTGTAAGGGGGATCATCCCCAAATGCCCATATCATAACAGATAGTTTCAGGTTAGCGAATTGCTACAATTCAGCCACATATAGATATATATAGTATACGCTGACGGTCCAAGACTATTGTTTTAATCTAGGGGAAAAGACTGTTAATGGCAAAGAAGGAGTGAATGCTTTGTGTGGAGTTCACACTTGGCTGGGCTGGTACCATTGATCTTTGTGTGTGTTGCCTTAACAAATCAAGAATTTCTATTTACAGGTTGATTGATCATGTAAAGACACCAAAAAAGTTACCCTCTGGTTATTTACAAGTTTGCCATGGAAAGATCCACCATGCTATTAATAGGTAAACCATCTATTTCGATTAGGGCCATCTATACCATGGCGAACTGTTAGTCATAACCAGATGGTATCCCTTTGGTGCTGGAAATGTCCTGCTGGTGCTGCTTGCTTGTTTCGTATTGCCCTGATTCCCCCTGAAAAGGCAGGCAGAGCGCAGGTTTGAATCCAGAAAGCGGTCGCGATGGGATTCATAATTGTACCATTCAACAGCTGGTTGGTGGTGACTGGATTTTTCCATATATTGGATATCCTGGTTGGTGGTTGATGGTTATTGTGGTTAAAAGGCTATAAACCAACAACAATGGGAATATGATGGTGATCTGGTTGGTGGTGACTGGAACATGGTTTTTAATGGGATTTTTGTTGGTGTTTTTTTCCATGGGATATAATGGGATATAATAATCAATAATGGAACATAGTTTTTATGACTTTCCATATATTGGGAATTTCCATCCATCCCAACTGACCAGATCATATATTTTTCAGAGGGATGGTTCAATCACCAACCGGACAGATAATGTATCGCAATACTGTTGCTATCAAAATCCATAACGTCATAACGTCATAACCCATAGGATCCATGTATGGTATATATGCTAACATTTGGGGTATATTGATGGATATTGATGGTAAATGTTACCATATATAGCATACATGGATCCTATGGGTAATGAATCCTGTTGTAAGTTTCATGCCGCATCATCTCCTTGGTAACACGAGCAGTTAGAAACAAAAAGGCCATGGAGGTGACACTGTGACCATGAGTAAAGCGTGAAAGACCCTGAAAATACCCGTTTTTTTGACCATCAGATTCAATGGATTGGTATTTTATAAGGGATTTTCCATGATCCATGGCTATGTTAAATAATCAGATGGTATAGAACGCCCATTTTTGGGCGTGAAAGACGGGCCCTTCAAAATTCTACAAGAAATATCAATGATCTCAGGACAACTGCTTCGCTAGCTGTAGCACATGTCTTGGAGCAAGCAGCCCATCGGAATGTGCTACGTTCATGGAAGTAGAGACAATGAAAGTATAGAATGGACAAGTATCTTGCCAGTCAGGAACGACATGTTCTGGCTTAGGAACAAGAGGAATTATGTCGTAAATGTTGTTTTAGGGTGCTCTTTAACACCAAAGAAAAACCCTTATAAAAGACCATGCACTTTCCTGGTGGAATAGTCTGTTTTTGTTGGTCTTTTGATCTCCAGGGTATACATATTCTATGGGAAACAAGTGGTATACACTCATGATACCAGCTGTTTTGCTGCTAAAATCTGCATCTTTTCCAGGCTGTGGGCTGTGGGCAACAATAAACCGTGGTTAGGGCCCTAACCCAAATGCTCCATGGTGCTGGTATATGCACACCAATATTTGCCCAACATAAATCACCCAGTTTTCTAGGTAAATATACCAGCACCATGGATCATATGGGTAAGGATCTCAACCTACCTATCGTTTAATAAGGGCAGCACCGGCTGCACCATGTCGTGACAGTCGGTGAAGCCATCGCTAAGGCATCCCTACGGAGCTTCTCTTTGAGAAGGCCTTGATCTTCCGTAGGTGCGCGGTTCCGTTGCTGGTTTCTGGGTCAATCTTGGGATCAGAAAAATGCAGGGTGGTTGAACCAACCAAGGTTGATGAGGTTTTTACTGGTTTTTACATGTTTTTACATGTTTTACTATACAAGGGATAAGCAAACCAGATAAAGAGTAAGTTTTTGGAAGTTGGAAGGATGTCACAATTTGGCCATGGTGTGATATATATATATATATATACAGATGCATGCATATATATATATACATCTGTCAGTATTGAGCTGTGATGCCACTTAATTGTTAGATGTTGAAACCACCAAGCAGACAATGATAGTTTATCTGTATCTCCTCGTTTAAAGCCACCCCCAAGAAGATAGAAGTGCGTAAAATCCCACTAAAATTGTGATGAATGACTTTACTATCTTTTCTGATGAGTCCAAAACAATGCAGACACGTCATGGATCTGTTCGCCCCGACGTGGACGTGGTCAACCAGGATGAAGATAAACAGGAATGAGGTTTGAAACATTCAGAAACCAATGGATGACTTGGGCCCGCGGGTCCAGACTATACCTGAAAATGGGTGCCATCCTGACACTTACCCGGCCTGGTAAACATAGAAAAACCTGTGGAAAATCTCCATTTGTAATGGGTAAATCAACTATAAATGGCAATTTTCAATAGCAAACTGTAACAAATTACCAGAGGGTATAATCCCATTCTATTCCCATTATTCACCATTGTTAACCCATTGTAACAAACCATTAAAAATTACCAGAGAGTATCTTGCCTGAGATGTTCATCCACCCTTTGTTGATCCTCATGATGTACTCGATTTCCGCCCTCCAGATCCCAATTGACGAATTGACGAACCGGTAATCAAGTTACGTGGCTTGCTGGACACTTCCCCATTTTATGTATGTATATATATATATATGGTGAATCTATGGTGAATCTATGGTGAATCTATGGTTAATGATGGTTAATAATGGTGAATCTATGGATAATATATGATATACAATATAAATCATATACCCATAGGATCCATGTATGCTATATATGGTAACATGGATCCCATCAATATACCCCAAATGTTGGCATATATATACCATACATGGATCCTATGGGATTTATGAGGGATTTCTTTCCCATCGCAACGTTGGATTACCAGAGGGTATATTTTTCAGATGAGTGGCTCAGCCACCAGCCACTGTGAAGCCCCGCTCAAACTGCTCGAAGGCAATGCGATCAGAGTCCCTGAGCTGCAAAGTTGTTGTGTGTTTGTGCGACCTCCTGAAGATTTGGGATGTTGTTTATGGTACATAGCCAACAAAATATGAAGACACGGAGAGCAATGGATATCATGTACATACATTTATAATCATTTATGTATATATAAAAACATATTTGTACATACATTTATTTATTGGATACAACGAAAAACATCATAGAATATGGGCATGTTTTCATTATTGCATCGTTATTTCTCCTAAGTGGCCCTATTCCGAGAAGACCTTGGGCAACTTGCGCGTTTCCACATTTCCAAGATTCTGGGATTTGACCTAGCAAAATGGGTCGTTTACTATTACAGTAGCGATATGGTAGGTTCATGGGTCAACTTGCTGCAAATTGTGATTGTCTGTGTTAAATATATCATTTAAATTTATATTCATACATCAATTTTCTGTGACACAAAGATTGGCCATGATATACAATGCCCCACTTTCATCACTGGAACACTAAAAAAAACTATTTTGAAACGTCGTCTTTCAGTCCCATTCTTTTGAGATTTCTTGGGCTATGGAAAGGATATTTTGGCCGTAGAACCTACAGAGACGGCGATTGCAGACATTCGATGACATTCGGTGTTTGGGTCTGAAGTTTTCCCATGAAGAATTACAAGTGTTTCCTCTTAGTACTGTATAGTTGGGGAATTGCGTACGGAAAATATGGCTTGGTGTACTAGTAAGAATTGCGGGTTTCTTAAAATGTGGGATCCCCGAAACGATTTCAATACTAAAATGGTCTAATTTTGGATGATTTGGGGGTACCTCCATTTAAGAAATTCCCAATTGAAAAAACAATTCTTAACGGTTGGGTCCCCTGGGACAATAAACATGTTGACGCAGATACATGTTTGCCGCTCAAGTCATCCTTTTTCTACTGGCTGTATACGTAGATAATACAATTACTGAATGATTTCTGGTGAGTACCCACTTTTACTGGGCAAAATCGAGTGTTTGGCCGAGATATTGCAATGCTTGCCGGTCAAATCACAAATATTGCAGCTTCCATTCATTTGTTTGGCGTTTGCTTTTCACTTTCAATATCCCATTTTTAGCAGGGGAAATCACTTAGATAATTTACATATACCCTCTGGTAATTTGTTACAGTTTGCTATTGAAAATGGCCCATTGAAATAGTGAGCTTTCCCATTAAAGGCATGGTGATTTTCCGTAGGTTTTGTATGTTTACCAGGCCGGGTACATGTGTTGCAACTCAAATCCAGTTGTGTTTGCAGATCCTCCACTGAAATCTCCATGTGTGCAGCCGGAAAAATTCTGAGGCAACGACGGACGCATCTCGAAGGAGAGCCTGGGCTGTTTTTTTTCCGCCAAACTTTGATGGAAATTGGGAAGCATGATTTTCAGGGATTTATAGGGGCTTATAGGGATTTTATAGGGATTTATAGGGACTGGTACCCTGGGGTAAGCTAGCATAGATGCGGAAAACCAATGGTTTCCCTAGGAAAATGATTCCTCAAATCATGTGTTTGCCACAAAATTACTATGGGATTATGGGTGTAAACTGGCTCAGACATGGTAGAATATCATAATGCAAAGGTATTGTATGACATTATAGCATAATGGCTTATCTGTAGTTGATATGGTATACTGATTTAATTAGATGATATTAGATGTGTGATTGATAAATGGGATATACTGCGAGTATTACATTCGGCATCAGATTGCCATATATATAATATATTATTTTGTATATACATATAAGATTTGAATATATACATATACTCATATGTTTTTCATATATATATATACACATATGTACGTATGCATCTATTTATAAATAAATAAATATATATATATATGAATAAAAAAATATATAATGAAGCTATCTTCATTTTATATTAAAGATTGCTGATCAAGATATTATTCTTACTCTGTTGCATCAAAAAGACAGACATATCCAACATGTTAGAATCTGGTGTTTTGAAAGAAATACTGTATGATTGAAGGAAGGCTTGATATTAGTTTGAAAGGAAGATTGCACTTCTTCAGAAAGAAACCACTGCATGTTTAGAGGAATGCTCTATTTTTTTGTAGGGGTACTGTTTCTTGAACGAAGTCATACTTTGTTTGGAAGGAAAATTGCAGTTTATGAATGAAGGTGATTTGTTTTCAAGCATAGAAAGGAACGCTGCAATTTAAAACAGATTGCTTCCTTCAAGAAACGATGTGCTTTCTGACCTGAATATGTGCTCATCTTTTTTGAAAGTAATAGTGTACTTTGTTTTTGCAAAATGTTCCCAACAAATACTACCTCTTTGACATCAACAAAAAGCTAAAAATGGTAGATCTTTGGGAGGGGGTAGGTAGCATATATATATATCATGTATGCATGATTTTATATGTATTTTTCATACATACATATTTATGTATACATGTATATGTTCTGGTGGTGCAGAAAACCCAAATCAAACCAACAACTAGCCAAGTTGGTTTATAACTCCATCTAACTATAGATATATCCATCTTAAATCCTAATTGTTATAGTTATAAGCCAACTTAGCTAACGAGCTGGAGCCGCTTCTTGCAGCAATTGTCACAACATCACAAAATCACAACACCATGGGGGTTGAATGTAGAAGTCATCAAAATGTTGGTCAATCAACTGGGTAAGGGTAGTTTAGACGAAGGTTTATTTGATTGCCATAAACAGGGATTTATTTAGTAGCAAACTAGTTTTTAATTCTAGCATCTAAGATTTCGGTTTTCAACCAAATTCATGGCTACTGCTTCCATATCGGGGGTATACAATCATTTTCAGATACACTCAAATCAATATTGGTAGTGAATGTTCCTGTCATCCCACGATTTCCCATGATACCCCCCCTTTTTTGTCCTTTGGATTCCCAATTTTTGCCGGGCTTGTCAGTCTTTGAATTTCGACATGGGTCAAAATGGGTCAAAACCTATGAAATTACCACATTATGACTGGGCAAATAAGCATCCAGCTATACCAGCTATTTTGAGTCCCATCCGGCAAATTCTTGCAGGCTTTATCAGTCTTGCAATTTGGAGCTTTCCATGGAAAATTCCCGTTTTTTAAGGATGGTTTATGAAGGAAAATCCCCACAAAAATGGACAACTGGTTGGTGGTTTGGAACATTTGTTATTTTTCCCTATATTGGGAATTTCCATCCATCCCAACTCTCCAGATCACATTTTTCAGAGGGGTTAGCAGCTCAAAACCACCAACCAGATTATCATCCCATTATTAGCCACTATTAACCCACTATTAACCCACTATTAACCACTATTAACCATCATTAACCTCAGCTCGGCGCAGGGTGAATTTGCCGCCTTCGGACACCAAGCTTTGCTGGAAGCAGTGACCATTTGAGCGGCGACGAGTGAGTTCACCAAAACCTTGGTGTCCAAAAAAAAAATAGAGGATCCGTGGCTTGAAGCAAAAGAATAATATTTGAATATACCCCCATTAAGCCCCATCATATAATACTATATCCTATTGTACAGTATCCTATTACATCCAAGTGTATCCCATGTCTATCCCATTTTCCTACTACCCTCTGGTAATTTGTTACATAAGTATGGAAAATCACCATCTATAGTGAATTTTCCCATGAAAAATTGTGATTTTCCATAGTTATGTTAAATTACCAGAGGGCAATCCATTTTTTTAGGCCATACAATGCTCTAGATAAGTGGGAATATTCCATTAAACTAACAGGTATAACCCAGTTCCTTAACGTTTACCTACATGTTTTTTCCCCGTTGTATTTTTCTATGTGTGTTGATGGGTGATTGATGCATCTTATAGCCAGTTGAACTTTGACTTATAATGCCGAAGCCGGATTGGATTAACATGAATTAAACGAGTTCTTTGGATTAGTTTTTGTTTTACCATGTCTGGTTGGTGGTTTGGAACATGTTTATTTTCCATATATTGGGAATAATCATCCCAACTGACCAATATTTTTCAGAGGGGTTGAAACCACCAACCTAATGTTCATAGGGGTGTATGTCGCCATGGTTCTTGGAGTCCAGGAAATGTGATGGACGATCACAAACCATACACTATGTTTTAACTATGGCACATATATACGTATGTTTTCTGCCATAAATTGATGTGACATGATATCTCTTATACCTGGCGTTTGCATGTTTTTCTCTTGAAGAGGGGGCTCTTTGGAAAATGGACCATGAGAACTGAAAAGCATCATCCCACTCCTGGCCGGGGTGTTTGCACAACGTGGAACAAGGCATAGATTTGTAGCTCGACTCTGGAACAAGTTCTGTGAGTAGGTTTTAGTGGATTTGGGTTTGCTAGGAAATAGGTTGCCTCAAAAATCCGTTCGTCAATATTAAACCAAACATTTTGGAGTATGCCGGATTCCAGGCACAACTCTTTGAACACGCCCTGACTGCTTCAACCTTCAGACTGACGAGGTGAGCATCACCCAAAATGATTCACTTCATGGGGATATGACAAAAGGAGACACAATGAAAAAACACATTCTTTTTGATGCAGATGAGATCCAATTTATGTTTATTCTGAATCATTCTTGATGTTTATTTGTTTATCCCAAACAATGATACGATGTTTGGGAATTCTTGATGTTTGTCCTAACTTTGCCAAGAAACAGCCAAACAATCAGCTGCTTCTAGAGGACATCTTATTCGCTCGCCCGTGCCGCTGTCAGCTCTGCTTCCCCCTTTGCTACGGTCATTTTTGTTGCCCGTGATCTGCGCGCAAAGCCTGAAAATTGCTGTCCGATCTTTCCCTTTGATCATGTATTTGGGATTGAAAAGTATCATGATGTTGAAAATACTGATAAGTATCATATATGTATATATTTTTATCAATATATCAATATATATATATATTTATTTATTTCAGGATCATGTTTTCAGTATCATGGTGTATCAACCCCAGTATCAAAGGTGTGGCTGAAAAACGCACCAGATCCATTTTCTGCTCAGCTTTGGTGGCAACATTGAGCCACCAGACTGTGATGCGATGGTTTCCTGTCCCGGTGCTATAGATACTTTGAGTTGATGCAAGTCAAACGCAAATATCTAGAGCTTGTACCAAGTGACCCAAGAAAAACAGGCGGAAACAGGAGCTTACTGTAAGCTTCCTGTCACAGGTATGTCAGATCATGTCGTTCTCATGTTGTATACTGACACTTCGATCACACGCACTGCACCCGCTCCAATCACAGATAGGCTGCACCCCCATCACCCCTATCATGCCAATGTTTCCTAAGATTTATCTTGACACTGCAAACATGATGGTCTGATATGGTCTGGAAAATGCTTTTATTCGCTTTTACTATCACAAATGGGTATGGGTCAAAATTAAAGACAATTGGGACCACAGATGTTAGTCTATTTTGAATATTAACCATCCAATTATTGGGCTACCAACTTTTGACCCATACCCAAATGATCATCATTCCAGCAAGTTCCAGCCTAACAAACATGTCCAGGTCCCTAAGAGTAGATTTCCAGGTGAAAAAATGAATCCAAGTCACCAGACTTTTTGTTGACCATGTTGAGCATGAGCCATACTCATCAAAATCATGTTGGGTCAAAAAATTGACAGGTAGCACTGTTTTGTAGTGTTGGTGAATTGGAACACATGCAAATTTATAGTCATCACCAAATAGGTGGAAAAGTAAATCATCAGCAAATTAGTAGGGATTTACTTTTCCACTTTGGGGATGACTATATTTTAAGTTGTTGACATCCGCGGTTCGTTCCCTTCATTCACTCCGAAACCACCGCGCTTCCCTTCATCGAACTGCAACGCGTTGCTTGAGCACGCGACCGGCCACGCTCGAACTGCCCGATCCCGTGGTCTGGGAAAAGATGAAGAACTTGAAGGTGGTAAGAACAGTGGTATAATTGTGATATAATGGGAATATCATGGGAAACATAGGATTATGGAATTATAGTGGGTTTATAATGGTGGTAGAATGGCACAACACGGATTGGAATGGTAGTATAGCAATTTATAAACCACCCATATTTTGAGGGTTTATACCACCCACAGAAACGGTAAAATTGGGGGATGGTTTACTATTCCAACATTAGTGAAATAGCTTTGATGTTTTTCGAAGTTTGCCAACATGTATAGTACAGTGTTCAAGTGAGGCCCACATTCCCAGATGTCCCAGTGATTGTATAGGGGATGCAAACCAGTCACTAGCCAGCAAAACCACTATTCAGAGATCATCCCAGTTGCTGACCATTCAGAAATATAGTATATAGTGTATACATAATATAGTATATATAGTATTATATAGTTGCTTTATATATATAAAGATATCGTGTATACACTGTATATATATATATATTATCTATACACTATTCAGATTCTTTTAGCTCTGTTGATGTGCAGCAGATCACGTCGAAACGTGCCGCAGCTGCTTCTCGCCTCAAGGCACCAAGGGTATGAATTGGGAATTGCAATGTCTGGATTCCTTCCACCCCCGCAGGGACGACTTGTTATATGTTATATATACATATATATATATATACATATATATACTATATATAGTGTATGTATAACATATAATATATAATATTTTATTTATTATAATATATTGCAGTGTGTATACATACGTGTATATATATATATATATATTTAATAATAACGTATATCCAGTCATCAACCATTGGCTAACACTGCAATGTGTTTTCTCCCGAAGGAGAGTTTCCTTCCCAAAAAGGTTGGCCCAAGAGTTTCGACCACTTTTTGCTGAACTTGAAGTAACATAGATTAAAGTGAAGGAGCTACCCAACACCCAACCCAACCATGACTTTTTTGCAAGATCCTTTTCTCTTCATCTTGACTAGTTGATGATTTCATGTTTTATTTTCAACCGCGTTCGGAAGGAGGCCCTCGCTGTCGCCATGCAGCCGCATCCAACGCGCCTCGCAGTCAGCGTTTCGAAGCTTCCAACGCGGGTCCAGCTGAAGCGATGGCGAGACGTTTCACCAGTTTCTTGGCAGTCTTCGATGTTGAAAATCCCCAGCCAGTGGCTTCCTAAAATGGGGATATGGAAAATCCTATCTATAATCTATAAATGGAAGCTTCCCATGAATCATTTTTTCTATCCCACGTATCCCCCAGATCATATGGTGGCTTCCTTTTCCATGGGGGATACCATGGGATACCCTTTATCGCTGGATGGTTCATGGAAAATCCCATCTATAAATGGATGATTTGGGGGTAGCCCTTTTTTAGTAAACCCCCATATGTTGCCATGTTAATGGCAAATGCCATGATGAATCCGTGGTTTATGATTGGAAATGCCATGATTGATGGGATTATCCATGATTAAGGGTAACATCAAGTAACATCCATGCAATGGTTTAAAAGGCTGGTACTGTATTTTCAGTCAAACCCAGCAGAACATTAGGAGTTGAGCGGTCAACCAAAATATGGATCGACCATTTGGATAAAGTTAAATAACCCCCGCACTGCGACGTCACCATAGACTATGTTTAATACATGTAAATGTCCCGTTTGACGGATTTTAACATCACTTTTACCTACCTATTGACGATTATATCCCCAATAGCTGGGTGATGTTTAATTCGGGAATTACGAACCCCTCTGCTTTAGCAGGTTTCATGCATCTCTCCAACCTAGATCCAGATATGGATCTAAACCAAGGGATTTTAGGGGAGGGGCTCAACAGTGGATGGGTTTAAGGGAGAACTTACAGGAAACTAACCATCTTTCTTTACAAATGAACGGGTTTCAATTGTCCCTGGGATGAACAAATCAATTATAGGAACCTCGAAAAGATATGCTTCTGGATAAATTATGACAATTCACCGAAAAGATGGTGAATCAGGATGGAATCGCCTCAGTTTCATTTGCAATTCATGTAAAAAATCAAAGTTCAAAGAGTCTGCACATGTTTGTGCTGTGTATCAAATTGGAATTTGTCCACTGTGGGTATTCAAGGGCCAGCAACAGGAAGACTAGGCGGCAACCTCAAACATGCCCAGCGGCGGGGTTATTCTGAGTAGACCTGAAGCGACCACATAGAAGATGAAAAGCGTATCTGACTGACATTGCACCCAGGACTACAGACCACAGCATGTGGTGGCATACAGGTGAGAAATCGCCATACCTGTAAGGCATTTGTGTGCTCAAAAGAAATGTCCGCTTTCCCAGTGATGGCAGCGGAGCTGTGAAGCCTGTTTAGGGCAAAGCCATAGGCGTGGTGAAGCTGAACTTGGTGACTGTGGTGCTCTGTACGTTCCTGCTGGACTTTGGCATCCTGCTTAGATTTTCTAGCTGAGCTATGTCGACTCATGGTTCCCCACTGGAAGTCCAACGGCTGGTGGCATGGCTATGGATGGAGCTGAAAGTAGCGCAAAGGTTGATAGCTGTAACAGAGGCAGCTAGTCAGGCTGCAATGGCGGCTGTGCAGATAGCGACCCAGGTTCAACAATAACAACAACAAGGGCAGGTAGCAAGTTCAAGCACTGGGGCAACAGATGAGAAGTCATGGTACAGGTTGCTACCGAAGCCACAGGTCTTCGAACCTAGCGACCGAGAGCAAGAGATCTCCCAATCGAGAGACTAAACAATACTTGACCACCTTAGACCTTCCAGTACGTCATAGAGATTAAGACCCTGCGAGAAAATTTACAGACTGAGGTGGATGCATCAGTGCAGACAGACTCTGAGCAGAAAGGAACCGTTTTTCTTTACGGTTTGTTAGCCTCTTTGGTGAAACAAGGACCTCTCCTTGTGGTCAAGCAGGTGAAGATGTCCAATGGATATGAAGCATATCGTCAGCTCATTCAGTCCTGTGAACCATTGAACAAAAACCGTGCTATGAGCCTACTCTCAATCATCATGAACTGGCCAGTTTTCAACTCAAAGGCATCGTTGTTGTCACAGGTGCTACGTTTGGAGACTGCATATGCTGAGTGTGAGAAGCGAGGGAACAAACTAACTGATGAGATCAAAGCAGCAGTGTTACGCGAAGTGTGACAGGAAATGTGAAACCATGGTCGCAGTTGCGGGTGAATGACAAAACTACGTTTTCTCAACTGCGTGAACTGGTCTTGACCTATGACCAGCAGACTACAAGATGGTCTGAGAGCATGGTGCTTGGACAAGCTGGTGATCCGATGAATGTGAGCAGGGCTGAAGGAAAAGACAAGGGTGAGGACAAAGGAAAAGGAAAGAGCAAAGACAAGGGCAAGACACCTTGGCATGACAAAAGAAAAGGCTATGGAAACTCCAATGGATACAACCAGTCTTCCGATTCCAAAGGAAAAGGCTGACAAGGGCAAAAGAAAGACAAAGAACTCTGGCAAACACACAAGTTCTGTTGTATGTCACAAGTGTCACAAACAAGGACACTAAGACTACGCTCGAGATTGCTGGTCAGGCAAAGAGAAAGCACGTCAGGTGAATGAGAAGGGTGGTGAGAACAACAGCACACACACACACCACTCAGAGCGCACAACCCGAAGCTTCCCCAACAAGTCCTGAGAGCGGCAAAAGTGTTCGAATAGTGGCACTTACTTTTGATCTGCAAGATGGTGAACACGAGATTGCAGAGAACCAGAATGTTCGTGCAGTGATATGTGAACATTTTTTCATTGGTGATGATGATGACGATGTTGTTTTCACTGTGAACATGTACCTGAATTTCATCTCCTGAAGGACATGGTGCAGAAGAAGAAGGAGCAGATTCTTGGTGGGAGACTCTTCGTCAGGACAGTTTGGACGGACGAGGTGAACATCATTCTGGACAGTGGTTCGGATGCAACGGTGTTCCCCCATGAGTTTGTGGAGACTGGCAAGGACACCAACAATTTGTCTCAACTATGGGGTGCGCAAGGTCACCCCCGTTGAGTGAATACATCAAATTGAATCCTTAGTAAAGATTGAGCAATCTGGGATCTGGGACCTGCATCCACATCAACGCGCTGACCTTTTGTCGACGTTCGTGCCGGTGGCTTTGTCCCTATTCTTCACAGAATTTATCTTTTGAGGATTGCTTGCCCTTTGACCAGTCGCGTCCAGTGCGTTTACCGCCGCAAGCATCGATGGCTTGTCTACTGCAACGGGAAGAATTCCAATATTCGAAATTCCAATATCATTTAAAAGCAGACAATGAGCAACACGTCGCGCGCGAAATTTCACGCTGGGACGACCCAGAGGGGACCGCCATGTTCGCTGACGCATTGCAATGACAAACGGTACTTATGGCTACAAAGATGAACTTTTTGACACAAGACTCTTTCAAAATATATTTGCAAGGTTAAACAAAAAGTGCATTTGCTATGCAACAAAAGCGCTGTAGAGTTTCGGAAGAAGAAGCCCTCAGATTGTCCCATGTTGTCTAGAGAAACAACAAATATTGTAGATATTAATTATATGTAGATTTATATAGCTAGAACATGTTAGAAATACCCAATCTTATATACCGTTTTGGTGGTTCTAACTAAGATACCCTGTTGGGGTTCCTCAGTTTGTCATTGTGACTCCGCTTGGGACCTTAGAGCCTGATAAAACGAAGATACACGGAACACACACACACACATCGTGCAATTGGATTGCCCAACCTTTTTTGAGGCTCCCCACCATGTGTGCCATGGCAAAACATGCGTTTTTCCCTACAAAAAGGGATGTTATTTTTTCCATGAATTGGGGTTAATGTGCCCATCTTAAGGATTATCCAATAATGCTGGGATGACCTGGCCCTATATACATCGTTTTTACCATGGCACATATGATCATGCTGTTTCTGCCTAACAAACTCTTGCTGCAGATCTCCCGCAGCGCTGCTGCACGCACTGGCGACGATGCTTCCAGCCTGCATGGAGGAACTTTCGGTTGTCATTCGTGGCCATCGTGCACGAGCTGTTCTGCGACGACGAGCCGAGCTGTTTGAGTGACAAGGGTGAGCCTGCTGCGCTGGTTTCTACTTTTTCCCTGGCTGCTTCCTCGTTCCTGCTGAGTGCTTTGCCGACATCCTGAGAGCTTCCATGGCACTTACCTGAGAGCTTCCATGGCACTTACCTTCACTGTGAGTAGCTCCGGTGTTTTGGTGCGTCGTTTGTGCCCACCTGCGCCTCTAAGAGGCTTGCTGGTGCTAGTGCTTTGCACTTTTTTTGCTGCTGGCACACCGCTGACCCCTAAATTTGCTCCATCAGCTCCTTTCTGTTGGGTCTCCACAGCAGATCCATGAGATGCCACATAGAGTTGTATAGTGCTTTCCATACAGCAGTTATGGCCCGGTTTCTTCTAGCAGGTTTATTTACATGTATGCTTCACACTTGCAATCAAGACCTTTTCTTGTTCATACAGTTCGTCTCATTTCGTCTCATTCACTGGCTTAGATCCAGCTTCAAGCCACGAATTAGGCAACCACCTGATCCAAGCCTTGGTTTAGTGTTGGATTTGTCTATTTTTTGGCCCTTCCTGGTAGTATTCCATATGACTGGCGGATGGGATCATAATTGGTATCTCTGTTAAATCCCGCTATACTTTATTGAGCCCCCATCATTATGACAGCTTTTTGACCTGATTCTTGCCAGCAGTTCTATCCAATTGTATTCTGGTCATATGGTGAGCCCAAACATAAACCATCCCCAATGACACACCAGAAATTGCATTAATCCATCACATTTTGCTGGTTTATGGCATTGGGTTTACAGCATTTCATGGTTAAACCATGTGTGCAGCAGCGGCGAAACATGGTTAAACTGCCCATAGGGGAGATGGTCATCAATACAGTAAGAAGATTTTTCATACTTATCAAAAGGATTCCCAATATGGGATGGATGACCATTAACCCCATGAATCTTAGCCATGGCACATGTGAAAGTCCCGTTTTTGATGGTGAAATCCATGAGACATCATGAAACCACCATTTTAGATGCTTAAATTATGCTTAAATCAATTCAATCTCCAGATTTTGATGGTTTTACATCACATAGATCTCAATGTTTACCACGGCCGGGTTAGGACCCCGCCGTGTCCCACCTTGCTCCAGTTCCACTGCGGCCGCGGCGTCACTTCCACAGCCCTGCGCCACCGGTGGAGCGCTGCGGCCCTTGCAGCTGCTGCGACAGCGGCAACGGCTGCGCGGAGCCGGGTGCACAGGCAGACGTCCCAACGGGGGCTGGGTCAACCTTTTGGTTCGGGGATACAGTAGGGTACTACAAAACCTATGGTGATTGATAGTAACTGATAGTAGTTGAATATGAATAGTAGTTGAATATTGATTACTAGTGGGATTCTGGTGATTCATAGTAGTTGATAGTGATTCATATAGTGATTCATAGGCATTATTGACATATTTCATTGGGCGCAGCAACGTTTGATTTGGATACCCCATGGGGGATATATAGGTGTCTTAAGTCATGGGCCCCTAAATCATCTACTTTGGAGTTTAGGCCGGCCCTTTAAGTTGGTTGACAAAGCAATTGTTTTGAATTACATCCCCCATGAACCCTAGTTACGGGGAAAAGCTTAAGCCGTTTCTTTGTTGGATTTTTGCAGACCCAAAAGCAGCACACAATGGTTTCAGGATGTCGTACCCTTTCCCTCAGTATGCTTCTGATTCCCATGTTTTGGGATATGTACGGGTTGATGATGTGTTGTCCTGTGGAAGACGCGGTGCCTTGCTGTTGTGCCTGCGTGGGGCTTACATATGACTAGTAGGTAGCCAATCAGTTCTATGGCGGTGTCATTGTGAATTGTTTTTGCGATGGGTTATGGTCCTTTCCGAATATTTCATGGCTACATTGATTGTTGCAGGGTTCAAGTCTTGCTGTTCCTGCGAGTTTTGATTGGTGGAACAAACTTGATTTGAAATTCGTTTGTTTAGGCAGTCTGTGGGAAACCGACCCGAGTGAAACCGAACGATGAGCAATATGTTGTGTGAAAAGAATCTGCAGCAACATCGAACAATACATGGCTGGTTGTTTGGATCATTTTTTATTTTTCCATATATTGGGAATAATCATCCCAACTGACTAATTTGTCAGAGGGTTGAAACCACCAACCAGATACACGGGGTCTTGAAAGTCCCCGGGGGGTTGTCCCATGTGCAAATGGCTGAGCAATTCTTTGTTGTTTGATTCCCCTGTTTTTCCATTGCAAAAAAACATCAGTAAATATAGCAAAAAACAATTCGAAAAAAAAATACCACTTTAAGCACTATGGCAGAATCACAATTTTTCATGGCAAAATCACCATAAAACAGATTTACTCATGGAAACTCACCAGTTTTCAATGGGCCAAAAAAAAAAATGGGGCACTGCGCCGCGCCAGGCGTGCCGGCGCCGCAATGGGCGCGTTGCGGGATGCAACGTCCGAGGTCGACGTGGTGGTCATCGGCAGTGGCATTGGAGGACTTTGTGCAGGCGATGACGGGGCCAGGGTGGTTCTAGGTCCCAGGTGGGTAATGGCAAGTATCGAATGGGAGAACACTGGGTGTGTATTGTATTACATATACGCATAATCCTCTTTTTTAATTGTGATCATTATTATTGTTATTATTATACATATCGTTGTATACTAATTTTCACACACCATCACACTTGGCATTTTTTTTTTGAAACCCCTAGTGGCCGGAAAAAGAAACACTTTAAGTGGCACATGTTGTGTTCGATGGAATAGCCCTTTGATTGAAGGACCTGTAACGTTCCCATTTTAGGGCAGTTTAATGATTTGACCCAGGCCCATTGGAGCGACTGACAAGTCTGTGAGACAACCATATACCATTTACCATCACATCCCCAACTGACTGGATGGGTAGAAACTAATCCTCTAATCTCTTGCTACAATAGGAATATCTACTAACCAGCTAAGTTTTATGTATTTTTTGATGTTTTTGCATGGTATCTAGGATTGGTAATGATCATAGAATCACTCTGTTTGTTCCGCTGGTCACATGCCCATCACAGGCTGCAGGCAAACGCACCAGCATTTGGATATTCCTTGAGATTGGCCCACGGGTTTGCAAGTTTCGTTTAAAAACGTTCTACATTTCCTAGGCCACCGACAATTTAGTACTTTATGTTCATCCCGCCCTGGGGGATCAGAATCCCCAAAGCTGGCCAGTTTGGATGGCAATATCATGTGTGGGTGAATTATTTCTATAGCTACCAAAGTCTTGATGAGAATCTCAAGTTGCGCAGCCCTTTGAAAACTAACATGGAAAAGCATGGAACTTCGAAAAACATGTTTTGGAGATGAATCTCCTGATTGAATATTGCCATGGGGATCTATATGCAATCTTTCGGGACCACCAACTTTTATGCAATGAATTTTGCCGTAGAGTTTTTTCTGGCCATATAACAAATAGTTTATATAGAGTGGTTTAATACCATCCCTCAGGTTTGTTGGTTCAATCCGCATCTTGGTTGTTAAACCCACATATCTGGAGGTTGAGTCCACAGGTTTCAAAGTGGGGTAAACCCCATCACAACCTGTACCTGATGTTCATATGTTTACCTTTTGGTATCTTTTTGGGGTGTCAAAAATCATGCCGCAAGAAGTGCTTTACTGTACTGCGTTTTGGTGGGCTGACACCCAACTACTCCCATATTTGGCTACGTCAATTCCACTCATATCCCACTTGTTTTGGGTCTAGATTCCTATCATGGTATAGGGTTCACAAAAATGAATTCCGCAACGAATCGCTCAGTATTTATGTATGTAATTAAGTATCATGTTGGTTAACAAAATGTGTTTCTTTCTGATTGTTTGTCATTATTTTCACAAGTAAAATCGTATTTTAGCTGTCTACCCTTCGCGCTTGATTAGTTATCATAATTGTCCCTGCCAACATTGACATACGAAAGGAATCGAAAGGATATCTTATTATTTTTCCTGTTAACATCTCGGTATGTTTGATGGCAAATACCCTAATCTCAGACACCCCACCAATCATATTGCTGGTTATACATACATCCCCACTATGAACCCGGAAATCGCCATGAACCTGCGTGAAAATCCTCATGATATCCCCATGACGAGAGATGCTTTCCTAGAATAGAACTATCAATATCATCATTGTATCATCACTCTATTTTCATGATATCGCCATTTTATCAAACACATTCCCAATATATTACCACGTGCTATCCCATGAAATGGTTGGTTTTTTGCACCTTATTTGTGACAAAGCCAGATATTTTCCCAGGCTCCGTGCTGGCCAAATACGGCAAGCGCGTGCTGGTCTGCGAAGCCCATGGTACCGCGGGCGGCGCGGCGCATGGTTTCAGGTGTAAGCTGCCCAAAGCAGGCGGAGCGGAAGGAACCGGAGGAGGTGGACATGCTTATGATGGATATAGTTGATGAGACTGGATAAGGATATGTATGTATATGGCACACACATATTATATATATACATACGTATATGTACATATTAATGTATATATGTATTAATGTATGTGAACTTACATTATATCTCTAACTTATATGTAAGTGGTGAAAGATGTGGAGTGTCTGAACCCGAAAAAGGATCATTTTAGTTATGGGTATTTTTGCACTAAGAACCTAGATTGGCCATGGTCAATTATCTGGTTAGTAACTGGGGCAAATCATGGAGTATATGGGGATCTGGGTATGTCGATAGGGTATACCCACAACATGGTAATTTGATGGGGCAGATGATGATAAAGCGTTGGGATTTGGGGGCGTACCCTATTTTCCCACCAACCCACATTTCACCACTTGAAAAGGGAAAATTAATCACAAAAGAATGGGATTTAGTACGTTTAGGCACTATAAATTAGGTACTCGGAGGATCAGTCCACTTAGCAACTTGGTTGATGGCCATTGAAGATACACTAAGCAAACGAAATTATCAACTACAGCATGGAATGCACAAGAAAATCGGGAGATGATGGGGATCATAGTATAAAAAAGGATCTGTTTGGGATTCAACCAACAGAAACATTAGGATTTTACCAATGAAGATCAGTAATTGCTTGGTAACAGAGCTGTAGCTGTCCCCGGCTGTCCATGGGATAAATGCAGGACATGTGCACTAATTCACTAGGTTCTTATCAACTTACTGGGACTATCATCCAAGCATGTCGCATCTCTCCAAATCGAAGAACGGGAATAGTCATATGGTATCATATGGGACAATCATCGAAGGAAGTTTAGAAATCAAACTTCCGACTTAAAGCGGCAGGTGTGGAGCCATCTTGTGAGATGAGAGATGAAAAACTGCACACCGTTGTGGCGCGAAGCACATTTCGACGTCAAAATGCCCAAAACACCTCAACATCGGAGCACTTTTGTCAGTTGAGATGTCGAAAAAGTACAACTGTTGGGCGAAGCACATTTCGAAGTCAAAATGCTAAAGACACGACATGTCCGGAGCACTTTTGGAAGTTGAGATGTTGAAAAAGTGCACGCGGTTGTGGCGGGAGGCACGTCGCAAGTCAAAAGTGTCAAAAACTGAGGGTTTTGGAGTTGAGATATCGAAAAAGTGCACGCCCATGCGGGACGAAGCACACAAGTCAAAAGCGTTAGAATTTCAGAACTGATGGTCTGGAACCACTTTTTGGAAGTTGGGAAAGAGAAAGAGATAGAGATAAAAGTGGAGATAAAGATGGAGATAGAGAGAAATAGAGAGATATGTAAACAGACGGACTGACAGTTAGACAGGCAGAGAGACACAGAGCGATAGAGAAAGATATAGAGACAGAGAAAAGAGAGACAGAGATTGGGTGAGGTTGCCGGAAAGAAAAACGAATTGATAGAGAAATAGAGAACTAGAGATAGACAGATAGACAGATAGTCAGATAGTAAGACAGTCAAAGAGATAGACAGATAGACAGACAGACAGATAGGCAGATAGACAGAGAGACAGGTAGACAGATAGACAGATAGACAGATAAACAGAGAGACAGATAGACAGATAGACAGACAGATAGACAGACAGATAGATAGATAGATAGATACATAGAGAGATAGACAGATATACAGATAGACAGGTAGACAGATAGACAGACAGACAGACAGACAGATAGATAGATAGAGAAAGAGAGAGTGAGAGAGACCCAGAGCCTCAGCCACCTTTCCGTCCATCAGTGGGTTCGCTCTGCCATCCATGCCTCATAACAGCTTACCCCCCCTATAGTCTTCCTATCTTTGAAACTTCCGCCACCGCCTTGTGCAAATGGGCAAGCACATCCTTAAGATTGAGTTTAATTCCTGGCAAATCCTTATGTCGGGGGGCTGTGCCCTTCGTGGAACCACAAGGTCATGCGATCGGCCAAAGAGATCGCATCAAAAATTTGGACACGAAGTCTGGGTTTTGCCCATTTAAGATAAACCAGGTACATTTTATATATATAGATACATACGGTAACACCATTTAAATATGTGGAGGGCGGGCCAGACCGCGAGGCCCCGGAGGTAGTATGAAATACCAGTTCGTATATTTAGATGTAGTTGCCGTATGTTTAAATGAATTGGATTCCGTATGTTGAAATGGCTGGGCGGGCCAAGGAAAACTTTCCCGGAGTTAGTCTAAAATACCTGTTCGTATATTTGAAAGTCCGTATATTTAAATGTAGTTACCGTACATACATTTCTCCTTTGCTTTCCCGTTTTTACTCCATCTTCGGACCAAACCCTTGCGCACAGCGCGTTTGCAAAGGCGGCGAATTTTTCTTCGACACGGGCCCCAGTTTTTTCAGCGGCCTCTCTGATCCAGCCTTTCGGCAGGGCGACCGGTGCCATCGGATAGATTAACCATAAAAGGATATTTGGCATTTCCCATCAATATCCTTTTAAACTATCAATACCTAGGTCAATATAATATAACCATCAATATTGTTCCATTATATAACCATGACAGATTCCTAGGTCAATCTTAGATGGCTAGAAACTAATCCTAACTAGTCTTTTGGTATCAAGGGGAATATCTACGTTCACCAGCGATTTTTTTTTGCAGGGTAGCTAAGATTGGCCATTATAAAAAAATACTCGACATTTACCATCAATACCTTGGGAACCCTGGAATCATGTGCCTTCATGCCAATGTGATTTGGGAAGCGCTAACATACTCAAAAGGAGATAATTGCGTTGCAAGAGGTTAGGTTTTTTGAAAAAACAAATCATTTTTGTAACATTTTGTTCCCAAGCAATCCATGAAACCAGAATATTCCGTGGCCACGGATTGCTTCAACGATCACTATGAGACCCTTCAGGTTGAGCCCCTGCCGATGGCATATGAAGACAAAATGAATTGGACGGTGCAGAAGCATGGGGGAAAGAGCAAGATTTCCATGCAGGGCAAAGAGATTGATCCAGTTTTGGAATGCGCTAACCACCATGCATATTGTTTGTGCAGGGAGGGTGTAGGTTCCGCTCGGAGCATCATCTCACATTAATTGGTAGATAATATATACTGGTTCATAGGTCCCCTAGGTGAGGTTATGCCGTGTATAAACGAGTTGTAACCATTGTTACTAACCAGTGACTAAGTGTGAATATCCTCCTGGTATTCATGTTCGAAACCTTTTGGGTATAAATTGGTTTTAGCCAGTAAGTAATTGTAATGAACGCCCAAAGATCGCCAGCTGTTTTTTGGGAACTAGTGGCACAACCAGCTGCAACTGGGTTCTAACCAGTGTTACTATATAACCAGTTTTTTTCGTTGGAAAATTTCTCTATAAAAGTAGCCAGATGATTTTTTGCCCGGAACTGTTTGCTTGCATGCGCGTCATGTAGTATTTGATTGCTAAAGCAGATATAACCCAGTCGTATATGGCATACCCCCAGTTATATAAAATCACAAAAAAATATCCATAATTTATCACAGTTTCAGTTGATGCTTACGAACTCTTATTTTTTTGGGGTGGCTATTGTACATAAATAAATATTTACAAATATAATATTATATATATGGGTTATAATGTGACTAATACCCGCCCATAGTCATTCTGAAGCACTTCAGATCACTGTCAATCCTTACTGAATCGCTACATTTTAAGCACCACTAACTTCACCATCTCCGCTTTCAGGATGGTGGCCGGATCAACCCCTTGAAGGCGGTCTTTGATCTACTGGAGGTGGAACTTCCTTGTCACCAGCAACTGGGACGAGACATGGTGTCCAGCGGTCGCGAATGATCGACTGGTTCAGCAATACGTATGGTTGATAGTTACCCTCTGGTAATTTGTAACATAGCCATTGAAAATGACCATAGAAATAGTGGATTTACCCATTAATAGCATGGTGATTTTCCATAGCTATGTTAGTTCACCAGAGGGTAAACATAGTCATGAAAATGAATAATAGTCTTTTAAACATGATAAAATGGTTGATAGTTGTATCTATGGGGAAAACCAGTGATGCATTGGGATATACTTTCCGGTGTCATCAAACGTGGCTAGTTAATCATTATTGAAATGTGTTAATAGAGGTTTATAGCTTGAAACAACATCTATAAACGGTGGATTTTCCATTGCTATGTTTGATTATCAGAGGGTAGTAATGATAGGCAGGAATGGGGCTATGAATGGGTTTATGAATGGCTCAATAATTGTGGAAACCAACTGGATGGGTTATATAGCCATTGAAATGGTGATAAACATCCATTACAGGTGGGAAATCAGCAAAAAAGGATGTATAGCTGCTAAAACTGGCAAAACCAACCGGATGGGTAGCTTAATACTGCAGACTCCGCGATAGATGGGTACCAGGGTACATTTGGCTGAAATTTCAGTGCCTTCCGCTTTGATTCTGCTTCGTGATCAAAGATAAGAATTGTCTTATTGTTTTTTGGTTCTCTCTTCAAACCAAATTTGTACCACTCCACGAAACACAGGTGAACCAAAACAGGTTCTGAGATAACAAATCATCTGCTGACCGGCGGTCAACGAGCTTTCGGCGAGGTCTGCAAGTTATGTGTACCAAGTAAGAAGTAACCAATTGGTTTTTCTGCGCAGGGCATCTAAGATTCGGTGTGTGGAAAGAATTACTTTACTTCGTGTGATCCCCACCATGACATTTATACATTTTCTTACTGGCATATGTTCTGGCATATCTTCTGGCATTCTATCTGGCAAATCTTCTGGCATTCTATCTGGCATATCTTCTGGCATTCTATCTGGCATGTCTTCTGGCATATATTCTGACATTCTATCTGGCATTCTATCTGGCATTCTATCTGGCATATCTTCTGGCATTCTATCTGACATACTTTCTGGCATTCTATCTGGCATTCTATCTGGCATATCTTCTGGCATATATTCTGACATTCTTTCTGGCATTCTATCTGGCATATCTTCTGGCATTCTATCTGGCATATGTTCTGGCATATCTTCTGGCATTCTATCTGGCATTCTATCTGGCATATCATATGTTCTGGCATACTATCTGGCAAATCTTCTGGGATTCTATCTGGCATATCTTGTGGCATTCTATCTGACATTTTATCTGGCATTCTATCTGGCATACCTTCTGGCATTCTATCTGGTATATCTTCT
>Ga0126342_10004028_pt1 | contig 24752 bp, 27 predicted proteins | sample Cyp1metagenome_FD_92528 | JGI IMG/M metagenome (GOLD analysis project Ga0126342, IMG submission 92528) | Coral microbial communities from Lord Howe Island, Old Settlement Bay, Australia - Cyphastrea 1 metagenome | ecosystem: Host-associated > Invertebrates > Cnidaria > Coral ...
ATAGATACATAGATACATAGATACATAGATACATAGATACATAGATACATAGATACATAGATACATAGATACATAGATAGATAGATAGATAGATAGATACATACATACATACATACATACATACATACGCACATGCGCACATACGCACATACACACATACACACATACACACGTTACACGTGTATACTTTTTCATATGCTACACAGTCATGAATGATTCATACGTACCATTCAGGACGGAAACACATCTGCAGCCAGGTGTCGCTTCAAGCCACAGTGGTCACTTACAACATTGCTCTCCGAGTTTCTTCGCGGATGGTTGTGGTGAGTGTTTTGCAGGCGAAAAACTGCAAGAAATCGAAGGGGAATTGCACTAAATCCCATGAATTAATATATAATTAATGCTCAAAAAGAGGGAGCTGGATTACTATGGATTACTATTTCAGTACGGGATGTTTCCTGTCTATCTTTTTAAGGGTTTGCAATAAATGGGGATCTATATACTCAAGTTCGAAGCAACCATGGCTTGGTAGGAACCTGCAGAACCAAGAACATTGGCTCAACTGCGTCAACATTTTTCACCAAAATGTCTTTTCACCAGTTTCTGCCATGTAAAGATCAAAGTTCCCGATCAATTTTCCGCCACACCAAGCATGTTTCTAGGTCAATCTTAGATGGGTAGTTTAATCCTTTAGACTTTTGGCACCAATGGGATTATCTACTAACCAACTAAGAATTTGTCAAGTTTTTGCAGGGTATCTAAGATTGGCCATGTTTTTTTCTGTTGCCGAGTCAGAAGTGTGCCCTACCTGCGCCACAAAACTCAACCGGTTTGCAGATTTAAAGTCAATGCCAAACCCAATCCCACTGTGACTGTCCTTCACCTCCGGGTGTTTAGCAGACACATCTCGAGACAAATCATGTCAAATCTCAAATTCATTTGGAAGATCCCGAGATTCTACGTACAAATACCTATGAATATCACTTAAGCTATCAGAATCTATCAGACTCACTTACGTCACTTAAGTTCAGGTCACTTAAGGTCACCCCAGCTCGCTAAAAACGATCTCATCGTGAAGTCTGAGGCGCTCCCATGGCCCCTTGCCACACAGCTGCTCCATGTATTGCCGCAGCGCAGGGTGGTCACGGACACGGTGAGCAACTTCGCTGATCGGGGTTATCCATGGTTATTTTGTTGAGGGTCGTCATGGGGTGGCAAGGAGAGACCCCGATGGGGTGGGGATGGAGAAGTAAATTCAAGATGGTCCCAAATTTTGGGGCGACTGGCTGCAATTTTTACAGTAGCGGATAGAACAAGTGGGGGGTTGCCTAGTATACCTTGGGTGAAAACCCACGGGTAAACTAATGTAGACGTGGAAAACCTATGGTTTACTTTGGTTTCAGTAGGATTATTATACACATGGCTGATTCTCAACATCTATGTTAGTTTAGCCTAGGCCAACATCAGGAAATGGGTGATGTTGGAAAGGCCATAGTAGGTGGGTATGATCTGCACCAACCAACTGGATCGGTAGTCCAATCCTTTTTTTTTTGAGGGGCTATACTTGGAAACGAAGCATAAATAGCAAAAAACAATCGTTTTTTTTGGGACTACCAAGGATTGGCTATGACATGCAATGAATTGGAATTCCAAAATGAACCAGGGGCCAGATTGCTAAATGATGCACCATCGGAGGCACGATCCAATCCCTTGGGTGATCCTTAAAAACGTGGCCAGGAAAAACTCTAAACATCAACTGAACCATTGTTGGGTCGACGGCGGAACCCCCTTACAGCTCAGCTTGGGGAATTGATGGTCTGGCACTGCCAGGTTGGGTGGAACTTCCTGGAGTTTGTGAGTCATAGTATCTTGATCCATATTCCATATATGAACAATAAATATATGATGTGTTTATATATCCATATATGAACAAGTCACCATGATTCCACCATATATCCATATTCATGTCTAGTTTTTTTTTGGGGGTTGATGCGTTCATAGAGACATGTATTTGCGTAGATTTGGTTGTGCCGCTTGTGCCGAAATAGCACTGGAAAGAATTCCGGGAAAGTGCACCTGGAAGGAAATCAATCACTGTGCGCGGCCCGATTGGCTGGAGGTCTTAATTGGTGTAGTCTGACCTAACATAGCCATGGAAATAGCTATGGACATGACAGGTAAATAGATCATCTGCAAACGGCTTCTTTGCCATGGTCATTTAGATTACGAGCCATTGTGGCCGACGGATATTGTATAGATATGTATTGTTTGGGATGCTTTCGGGTGGGATCATTTTTTGCCGATCCGATCTGGTATATTAAAGGGCACCCGCCAATCAGTGGCGCAGCATTCCTTTTGCCCATCATCATCATCCTCTACCCTTGGCATAGTCACATTGCAGGTGGTGCAATCTAATATGATGCAGTTGCAAATGGTCCCAATCATGGAAGCCCGACCCCTTCAAAAAAGAGAATAGCCTTTGGTGGCCCCATGGTTGACGCATGTTGACGCATAAAACGCCGGCCCCAAGAACAAGTTTAGATGCAGGGTGCCCCCAGCAAACACAAACCGACTTACTCACATACTTACTGGGCAAAATCCCCAAGTGATAAGATAAGCAACCAGGCCTTCAGTTTTCAAGCTTTCTAGAAAGAAGCACCGGCCAAGATCGCGAGCTTTCAAGAACGGTCAATGCTTGCCGCCCTTTAAGTGGTTAACTTTGGCGCGGGTATGCTGGGGTATTGTCATGGCCCAGAGCCAGGTTCAAGCGCCAAAGCAACCCAAGAACAACCAAAATTTGTGGCCCTTGGGGCCCTTCAGCCTCCATGGCTGGCGAGGCTTTGCTTCGGCCATGGATGGCAGTCGCTGGGCCGTTTGCCTGGCGTTGCTGCGGCACATGGGCGCCAGCGCGGTAGAGGCGAATCTCATCAGTGCCTTTGCGTGCAAACCCGGTGGGTTTGCGCGCAGAAATAGTTGAAGACATGCAGGCCCCCTAAGCAATTTCTGGGGTATAGAATTCAACGATTTTCATTCAAACGAATCCAGTGATTTAGAACTGCTAGCAGCCTAGCGGACCCCGAACAGAGCCGCAGGTAGATCCGTGCTCAGTGAAATTTTGGTGTCGGAGTTCTTTGGAACTGCCAGAACATTCTACTGCAGCGTTGCAGGGTGTTGGATGTTTTTGGAGGATCAGAAGGTGTAGCGCACCACCCCCCTTTTGCAGAAGGCAGACGCGTTCGTTGCATAGACATCTCACGTACAAAAAAAAGCAATCCTGCCTATGCCACCCGCTTTCTTCCTAATTGCTTTCCCAAAAACAAATTGTATATGTTCACAGCCATTGCCGTCCATCACCATCATCACCATGCCTTGCCTATGGCCGAGGCTTTAGTTCCTGCATCAGCTCTTGCGAGAGGAGCACAGCTCCTTGGTTCCACGCCATGGGCTTGATGAGGCCTTTGAACCAAACCACACAGAAAACCACGGCCCGCAGTCATCCGAATTCCGTGGAATATGAGCAGCTGCCCGGCATTCTTGATGTTGCATGAGGGTGTAGTCACGGTGTAATCTTTTGATGCAGGTTTTTTTTTGCAAGAAGCTGCCTACGAGACTGCGTTTGCGATAAATTAATTTTTGGAAAACTAGCATGCATCCACAAAGACTCTGCGACCAGGCCGCTTCTATTTTTTGAGTGACTCGCGTGATCTCAAACTTGCAATCTGCTTAATTGTCTTTTTTTTAATTCTTGGCCTTTGGTGCGCTTTCCCAACTGCCAAAATCCCATGGACCCATATGGGCCCTTCTTCTGACATGGGAGGCGGGTACTGGAAGATGGCATTGAAGTGGACCGCATTGCCATGAACAGCGCCATTAGCGCCAGGTTCCCAGCGGTTCCATGGTACCCACCCATTGGTTAATTGTCCCATAGGATCCCTATTGGAAAAATTACACTTGAAGGGCCCCATTGTAAGACACACCCAAATGGCCTATTGACTTTGTACTTTTTACCTTTGTACTTTTTACCATTAATCACCCATTAATTTTAAATCCATATCAATATATCTCATGCATGGATTGACTGAGTTGACTCCAAGGCTTGTGGCGCTGCTTGGGCTGTCGCTCTGGTGCTGCTTCAGACCATGAGCCCGGAGTTGATCAGCAATGTGACCGCAGAGTTCAACCGGGGAAGGGGGTTCAACGTTTTTTTTTTGCACCACCCCTGGTTGGTTGGTTGGTTGGTTGGTTGGTTGGTTGGTTGGTTGGTTGGTTGGTTGGTTGGTTGGTTGTGTATATATGGAGGTATCCAAGCCATGGGGTGCCCCATATCATCCAAAATAGACTACTGTATTTTAGTAGTGAAACCTGGGTTTTGGGGATTGCACTTTTAGCAACCCCCCATATGTTGATCTTGTTATCCATGTTTTGATAGGATTTATGTGTTTATTTTTTGAAATAAACCACACAGTACGGGGTTGCAACTGATGGATGATGGTTGGTTGGTGTCTGTTTCAGTGGGGATGCCTGCAAAAATAAACCAATTGAGTTTCCCAAACATATGAGAACTGAAAACTATATTTGGTCAAACATCCAACATTTGCCCCTTATTGATCATCAAACTTGGTAGTGAACAACACGCACCTTTGAAAGGAAAACCATCGCACATCATCTAAAAGCGGTTGTTCCTCCGGCACGTTAAATTACCAGATGGTAAATCACCCACCTTTGTTGTCGAAATCGAATCCAATTCGCCGCTGGTGAAATCCACGATTTTGCTGGCTAAATCCACATGTTATATCATGTTACTAGTTATATACCATGTAGGTAATTCGGTGTTTGTGCCGGTTCAAAAGAACATTTTGTCATCCTCTTGTAGTTGCTCGGTAGAGGGTAGTCCACAAACAGTTGCATCCCCAAGGTTGCAACAGTTTGCTGAGCTGTTGCGCGCAAGCCGGGCAGTGGCAATTGTCTCTGCATGTTCTGCATGTGCTGATGCCACAGCTGAGAGTGGATCCAAACGTGTCCTTTGGCGCATGCGCGAAGATGGTGTATTCTTTGGTCATTTGACTTGGAAATCAACAATTGCCACATGTTTTGGGGCATATTATTGCATATTATGGCATATTGTGGCATATTTATGCATACGGTTGGTATTTACCATTTTCACGCTACCAGTACCGCCGCTGCGGGAAGGCATTCATGGATGAAGACGATCCCATTGTCACCGTCACAAATGGCTAGAACAAAAATCCTAGGGTCAGCACTCATTTACTCACCAAGTTTCTATTTTTCCCAGAATTGGACGTACAATTTGCGGTTGAAACTCCCATATTGGATGGGATTTATCATGGTTTCCGGCAAAGATTTTTTCAACATATCCCATCCATTGATTTCCGGTGATATTCCCATATTTTGGGTCATGTTTTCATTAAATCCCCTTGCGTCCCCTGCTATATCCAATGGTTTCCCATACCATTCCCCCCATGTTTGTTAAGAATAAGCTGACACCGAACCCCGATTTTTAAGATCTCAGATGGCTAGATCCCTTATCAATACCATGTTCCCCATCCCATTTCTAGTATCTCATCCCATGAAATATCCTCAATTGGGTACAAGGTGACGCCCCCCAGTGATGTTTCTTAGTATATACACCCCTAGTTCCCTAGTTCGTTACATTCCTCAAAAACCCAAACATCAAGCGAGTTCTGTGGGTCAACTTGGCCATAAATCAGCCATAAATCCTATTCAATCCCCACTTATGTTCCCATGGGTTTTCCCAACGTTTTTGGCCATGGCCGGAGCATTTTCCCCTGGAAGGATCTCTTTTAGCTGCGCCATCAGCGCCTGTGACAAGGCCAAGAGCGCCTGGAACGTGGCACTGGCGCCTGGGAAAGTCATGTGAAATCTGGATATCATTGGGGATATATGATGGGATATATAACATTATATAACCCGTTGAAGGGAGGGGGTGCGATTTTTTAATTTATCACTATTTTGGTAGTAAAGAGGAAAATTGTTCCAAAGCCTTTGTTTGGCGGGGTCTATGTCAGTTGGAGGGTAACCTACGCAGATGGCGACGTTGTGGCCAAGTAGGAATTTCACGAATGAATGATGGATTTTGAGCAGGTAGAGAACATGATGTTTGCAGCGCCTTAGATCCCCATAACATCACATTTTTGTGATCTTAAATGATTGGATAAGAGCTGTTAAATCTCCCAAACCCGTTGAAACCACGTTCAGGTACAGGAAAATGATTGTAAATGTAGATTGAATCAACGCACCTATTCAGTGATGTCTGACTTTGTATAGCATGTATAGCCACTGGTTTGGGATGATGATCGCTGCTTCGGGGTGTGGTTCCACGGTAATTTCCATGAGCATATGACCATCACAATAGGTATGGCTATGTCATTTGAACTTACTGGGATTACGCAGGATTCTGAATTCTCTCTATGCAATTATGGCTATGCCAATAATTTTCGCCTCAAATTTATCATCATTTATCCAGACTGCAGTAGCCACATCCTATTTTATTGAATTAGAATCATGCAACATCCATATTTTTAGACCAGTTTTGATGCTTTTCTGGTAAAATCCCACGTTTTTAGCATTTTTCATGGTGAAATCTCGCTGAGGCCTTGCTGCAGTGGATGTGGAAGCAGCGGGTGACGCCAAACGTCATCAGTGGCCAGGCGGCAGGCGGCAGCTCAACAGCTCGACCAGCTCGGGACCAGCTGGATTTTTTCCGTTTTTTTTTTCAGTCTTCACTATCCAATGATGGGGAAACCATGGGAAACCCCAAATTTTGACCAAAAAATAGGGGGATCCTTCGGGAAATCCAGCTGAAATCGCCCACTGGTCCCATCTGGATCAAATTTCCGATGAACCCAGCCTGGAAGCTGCGAAGTTGGCAAAGCTGGGTCAATTGATAACATATCTCCGAAGATGTATACACACACACATATATATATATATACATAATACATACACAATATATATATAGATATATATTGATTTATTGATTTATTTTTCTCCATGAGCCCGATCCCCATGAAATGGCCATGAAATGGCCGCCATTTTCTCATGGCTTTTCGCGACCGAGGCTTCAGCAGTGCCATGTCGGCCTGCGAGAAGTGCAGCCGCTGGGAACAGGCCTTGGAACTCCTTGGGGCGCCTTGGAACGTCGCGCAGATGGGATGTGGGGAATCTGTTCATGGATGGTTTGTGTGGAATATCATGGTAAATTATGGTGAATCTATGGTGAATCTATGGTTAATAATTGTTAATAATGGTGAATCTATGGATAATATATGATATATCTGGGTAAATTTGGTGAGGACCTCACTGCGACTTTACTAGAATCATGAGTAGTAAGGGGAATCATCCCAAAATGGCCGAACTATTCAGGTTGGTGGTAGCCGGCCGAACTATTCAGGTTGGTGAAATATTGTAATTTACCCAGATGGGATTAATGAATGATTGTTGATGGAATATATGGACAGATGAAGATATTTTCATATTATTTTCATGATTTAATGGAATATATGCGAATATATACTGGATGGATTTGATGACTACCGAACTGTGATGTCACTGGAATGATGGGTTATCATCCCCAACGGCCGAAGTGATACCAACGATTTTCAGCCAAATGGGATGGCGCTGCAGAAGTTGATGGCTGTCATCTAAAATGGGCTTTTGAAAACGAGGATGAAGGGTACCCTCTGGTAAACTAACATAACTGTGGAAAATCACAATTTTTAATGGGTAAATCAACTATAAATGGCCATTTTCAATAGCTTTTTGTATGTTTACCCGAGGGTATTTGGAGGCAAAATCTTGGGAGTGGCCTTGGACCTAAGCCCTAAGCATCTAGATCTAAGGTGGGAAGTGTAACACTGGCGGACTGTGTTACACGGGGGGGGATCACGGGGGGCCAGCAATCTAGCTGGGAGATCCCCCCCACAATTGTGGGCATTTGAGTGGACTTTCCCATCTTTAAATTGGGGGATATGATGATTGATTAATGCGGAGAAGTAATTTTGAGCACATGCATCTCTACTTGAGTATTTAAGAGTATATACTAGTATATATATATTTATTCCCCCAACAGTGTGTCCTCATCATCATCATCCTCCACATTATCATCCATTATCCTCCCACTCCCCCACACTGTTTGGGGTCTCTTGCCGGGATAACATATATATATATATATATTTATGGGGTTTATCTACCAACAAACGTTTAACTGGGCCCACACATCGCAAATCCCAGGCGCAGTTGAAGTGGGACATCCTGCCTGATGGGGTCAGTTCCGCGGTCCGAAATCCGCAGTCTGCGACACGGATTTCAGCCGATGGATCGTTTAGGATGACCGGTAGGTCATCTTTTGCCATAATGGATGGAACTGGATGAACACACACACACACACATATATATATGGATCTAACGAACTTCAAAGAAAAGGCATAAACTTCAAAGATGAGATGTGAAACTGCATGGTGGGAAACTGGAACTGTTAATCTTCCATTCGGAATGCCAAGGAGTCACACGAAAACAGCTTGGGCTTCCAGATTGGCAGATGGAAAGGTCGTGCAAATTGAAAGTATAGCCATCATGTTTTCGGGATCAATGATTGAAACATTGCTGGAAATGGTAGTAATCTTGCTAATGTACTATAATGTACTGTACTATTGTCATCTATTGTCTATCGGAACAGCGTTTCTCATTGTTCCTGCTGTTACAGTATCTCAATATACCTCAATCCTATCGGAGCTTCAAACATGGGTTGCAGCTTCACAGCATCTTGGCAACCCGATGGGTCAAGATACCTGCGGGACACGGGTATGGCTCACATAGCTACCTTATGTGTCCTTATGTCTATGATTGACAATCCAATATTGTTGACCTTCTAATATCATCTAATGATTCAGGTAATCACTTGGTTTCCGACCTCGACCCCACGTAAGTTCATATCTCATCTCATCACATATCTATATATTCTCTATGCACTTGCGTCAAGGGTTCTGCGCTTCCCAGTCACGTCTCCACAGGTTACAACAGTGCCATCAGTGCATGTGAGAAGGCCGCTGCATCTCGGCCCTTTGTATTCTTCCGGTGGCACATAAATCTGTGTTTAATGGAAAACTTATGGAAAAATGGTGCTTCAACCAACAACACTGGTGGTAGAATGTGAATAATTATGGGGATATAATATATAATAGATATACCCCTCGAATTTGGGCTTGTACTACCGTTGTGCATCACCCAGGTGCAATGCTTCCCTGCCATATGACATGCTATACGCTATACTGTCTTTGCAATGATTCCAAGAAAAACGCTATCCACTTTTGGAGGTCGCATGTTTTCATTGGATTTGCCGGCAGCAACCCATCATAACCAATCTTTCAGAAAAAACGGTTTTCACGGGATCTGACGAAACGACCGAAACGGTTTTCGCGCCGCTTGACCGCGCCACTCGAGAAATGGGAGCTGGCCCTCTTGGTGTCCGATGAGATGCCCAAGGCACAGCTTTCGCCAGATGTGGTGACCTACAATAGCGCCATTGCCGCCTGCAACTGGGACTGGGAACGTGGCGAACGTGGTCAACCAATAACGATGGGAAGGGTCGGTGTCGCTGTCGATGCCAAAAAATTGTGAAAACATGTGAGAAACCTCGAAATCAGCAGGAAATATGAAGAAAACATCGAAGTACTTCATCCTGGAAATGCTTTTGGGCATTTTTGTGGGGGTTACTCTACACAGAGAATGTGGCAAAACCAATGGGTTTTGCAGGGTAACCGCTGGAACATAAACGATAGTTTCGTTTTTTGTTTCTGGTAACCATTGAGCTGCCCAAATCATTGGTTGACCAGACACTATTCAATGCTTGGCCTTTTTGCCTTCCAAAAGCGGTTAAAAAAAGTGCCCAGGGCCCAGCTCAAGTTTTTTTGGGGGTGTAGGATAGGGCCATCCCGGACCTCCCGGTGTTTCCCAACACTATCAAGGAGGGTTTGGTACATGCAAATTTTGGAGAAACACCTATTCCATCCACTGATTCATCATCATCACTATCTCTATGAGTCGATGGGTTCGCCCTTTAAAATGGAAGATACTATCTTGGTTGGTGGTTTGGAACATGACTTTTATGTTTTTCCATATATTGGGAATGTAATCATCCCAACTGACTTTCACTAACTCATATTTTTCAGAGGGGTAGGTCAACCACCAACCAGGATGTAATTAACCATCATTAACCATCATTAACCATATATTAACCATATATTAACCGTATATATATATATCCCCCAAATGACAATTTTTCAACCAAAATGGATGACAATTTTTTCATCGAGACCGGCCAGGTGAGAGTTGCGGGGTCTGGGCAACGGCCCTAGAGCTTTTGGATTTCATGGACCAGGTGGGCGATTTCGGAGGTTTGGGACCCCTGGGACCCGATGGGATTTTGTGGCTGGGTCCAACGGCTTTTTTTCCATCGAAAAACGCCAGTTTGATGTTGAATATCTTGTTGAATATATATATATATATATCCAGTGAAAAATGGAGAATCTTGAGGACTATTCCCAGTTACGGAATATATATATATTATATATATAATATATATATAATATATATATATATATACGGATATATGTGAATATATATATATGGTTCATATCCATGAAATTCAATAATGAATATATACTGTATGGAATATATCAGTTCATTCGGGTCCAAAATTCACAATTTCCCAAGAGGCTTCTGTGATGCCAGACCTGATCAGTTTCAGAGCCTCGTCCTGTGAGGCGTGGGTAGTGAAGGTTAGCCTCTGGTAAACATACAAAAATCTATGGACAATTACCATATTGAAAAGGTCAACCATGGTAAATCAACTGTAAATGATTATAAATGGACCATTTTCCGGTTCGCTATGTGGCTGTTTACCAGGGGGTATTGATGTTGATTGAATGTCAAAGATTAAAAATGTGAATGTGAAAATGAATGAATAGATTCAAATATTGTGGATAGTGAGGTAGTGAAGGTAGATAGCTACCTCACTGCGACCTCACTGGAATGAGAATTAGTAAGAGGCGTAACTATCGCAAAATAGATAACCTTGTTTCAGGTCAGCAAGCTGTTTTAATTTGCCGAGATTCAATTGCCGAGCTATGGATGTGTTTCACGAAATGGGGTATAAACCATGGGATTTTGGGGCACCCTTTGTTCTGCGGCAAGTAGATAGACAACTTGGACGCCTGGACATGTGGAAATCATCGTCTATACCATCCTGCAAGTACTTGTCGATCTTTTTCACGACACTGATCGTGGTTTTCCCGATGCTTGCGTTGGACGAATCCGGATTGAGATAGCAAACCTTGGGATTCAATCGATGAAAAATAGGACGATCATTCAGTGGTGTAGATACCCTCTCGTAATTGTTCACGGTTAGCTATGGAACAACAAGACCATTCAAATAGCAGTAGGTCAATCATTTGTAAATGGGCCATGGCTTCCATGGCTATATCTAGTGACCAGGGGGTAGACAGATGAATTGAATATGAACATGTTTTTTTTTAATAATTAATAATAATAGTAATGCCAGATAAAGTGAAAGTAGATGTATGATACTTATTGACAGGCACAAAAAGCAAGCGCACACAGGGTCACAGAATATTCGGAATATCATTCAATCGTACGACCCTCCGGTAGCCAAACGTGCCTTTCTGCAGAATCCACCATTTATCGTTGATTTTTCCAGCTACTATAAACCTTCATTTCGTTGGGGAATTTCCAGCGGCACGTTGAACCGTTGGATGACACCGTTGCGGGTAAGATCCCATTCTACTCCCACCATCATGAATCCCATGAATTCCTATTTAAGCACGAATATCACACATATTAGTCCATATTATATCCCATTACATCCCCATTCCCATTAAAACCCCATGACATCTACATTAAACGCATCCATTTGCATGGCAGAACACTTGAGTGAGGCAGCGCCATCACTGCATGCGAGAAGGGTTTCCAATGGACTTGGGCTTTGCACCTTCTGCAGAGGCTGGGGAGCCAAAGTTGATGCATGGACAGTACCTATGATGAGTAAAAAAAAATCTTGGGCTTGGTAAAGCTTGGAGAGTGGTGTGGCAACGGAATCTATTGCCTACCAACCAGCATTTATGGCAATGGCGAGTCGATCTCTGGCATTGGAGTCCAAAACTTTCGCTGATAGTAATGTACAGGGGGTCCGAAAAAGATAAACATGTGCAACAAGGGTTGATGGGTTTCCCTTGCATATACATATGTAGCACAAGCATACAGACACACACACGATATAGATGTATATATATATATATATATAAGTACATCACATACATCACATGCATCACATGCATCACATACATCACATACATCACATACATCACATACATCACATACATCACATACATCACATACATCACATACATCACATACATCACATACATCACAAACATCACATACATCACATACATCACATACATCACATACATCACAAACATCACAAACATCACATACATCACATACATCACATACATCACGTACATCACACACATCACATACATCACATACATACATACATGCATGCATACATACATACATAGATACATAGATACATAGATACATAGATACATAGATACATAGATACATACAGACATACAGACAGACATACAGACAGACATGCTACAGACATGCAGACATACATACAGACATACATACAGACATACATACAGACATACATACAGACATACATACAGACATACATACAGGCATACATCAGGCAGACAGGCAGACAGGCAGCCAGGCAGGCAGGCAGACAGGCAGACGGGCAGACAGGCAGACAGGCAGACAGGCAGACAGGCAGACAGGCAGACAGGCAGACAGGCAGACAGACAGACAGACAGACATCATATATATATATACCACACACACATATATATGTCTATATATATATATATGTACATAGATCATATACATATATATATAAATCACATATATATATATGTATGCATCACATGTACATATATATACTTTTACATATACACCATATATATACACACTCACACATATATATATACACAGATCATAAGTAGATATTTCTACATGCACATACACATCATTTATCTTTTAAATACACATCCTATATATATAAATATATAACAATTTTTGTTTATATTTATGTACACATGCACAGCGTATATTTTTAAATGCACATGATATATATATATATATATTTGCATACGCATACACATCATATATATATATATGTATATATTTCAATGCACATCATATACATATATATTTATATATCTACACTGTTTATACATATATATATATATGTGTACATGCATTGTGTATGTATATATATGTATAAGTGACAACATCAATATTTATCTATACGCATATATACACATCATACGTAAATAACCGTAAATAAATTATAAATGAATAAATGTATATACATATATGCACATCACACACACACATATATATATATATATCCACTTTACTCTTTTTTTGGCACGCCACGCTGAGAAATTTCGACTCAACTTATATATATAACTGGTTCCTCACTTCATTCTGCTGATTTCTCACCTTGGACTAACAGGTCCGAAAACGTTCTTGAGCAGCTTATTTGGTGGCACATGCGCAATGCATAATTGGGCTTGTTGAAGCGGACATGGAAGATGATAAACTCTCAGTCTTAGTAAGTGTTCTCTTTTAGCTTTGTTTGTGTGCTCTGTGTTTTCCCGCAGTAGATAGACGTGGAAGCTTCCAGGCATAATGGGTATCTATTTTGCAGTATCATTAGTGTGTACATTTGCGGGTTTGGAGATCCTCACAAGCTCTCTTGAACAAAATCGCGTTAGACCAGACTTCAGCCATGAAGTATTTGCTGCATTCCTTTGGCCAGGTTGGTTTCTTCGCAAAATGAGCAATTTATGGTAATTTGGTGTTCCTGGCTCAAGATTTGAATATGGCATATCATATCTAATTTAATTATTCATCAACTTTTAAAGTGTTTTCTCGGGCGAATGGCTGGGGCAAATGTGCTGGGCAAGCTACATGATGCTTGCGAGAGTTCAGTACCCCAGGGGCCCCAGGAGCTGAATGCCATCGAAATTGGCATGGATAACAGTAGCAGTAGCATGCGCCACTGTGACACCACCTCAAGTCACTGCGTGGACTCTGTGGGCAGTGAAACCAGTGAAGCTGAAAGTGACATGATGACAGAAACCGATGGAATTGACCTGCAGATCAAGAAACTTACGAAGTATATGGCCCAAAGCATTGCACATATGGAGGTGCTTAGCCCGGAAGTCTTGAGAGTGACATCGGCATATCAGGCGTTCCAACAATGCGGTGCAGCATTGCGCCCTCGACAGCGTGGACTTTTGTACCAGAAGAGTCGCAAGAGCCACAAGATATCAACTTTTTGGAGCCACTCTTGGCGTGGAGGGCATTGGAAAAAACTCCTTACCCTCGTCATCTTCTACAACGGCACTGCTGCCGTATCCTTGGGTTTTCTGGCAGGTCTTGTGATGATGCTGCTCTGTAGTTTTGAGCTGCTCCCTGGCTTTGAGCGCCAGGATTATCAGCTCAAATGGAAATGCTGGTCCCTGTGTTCAGGGTGTATTGTCACTTCTTTGGTGATGATCTTTTGGCGACCGCAGACGGAAATCTTTTTAGATCGAATTTGCATCAACCAAGTTGGCCACTTGAAAGCTCAGGCCATATTTAGCCTGGCTGGGCTGCTGAGAAAGTCCGACGCACTGCTCATCCTCTGGGATCCCACATGGACTGAGCGGTTGTGGTGCCTCTTTGAGCTTGCAGCCTTCTTACAGAGCCAAAAGACACAAGAAAAGGTTTTGATGATTCGACCCATCTTTCTTGGCCCCGTTACCATGGTGCTTTTCTTGGCTCACTTTGCTGCTATGTTGCCTGGTGTGTTGGTACCTCATGGGTCACGAGGAACAGTTTATACCCCTCTAGCTGCCGCTCACCTGTTTGGTCTCGCAGTTGCTTACCCCTGCGTGAGCACTCTGCGAAAGTATTTCAGAAATTTGGATGCGATGAGACAGCAGTTACTGTCCATCTCTTTCGATACGGCCTGCTGTTCATGTTGTGACCAAGACCATGTAGGACCTTCCGGTGAGGCGATACCCTGCGACCGCAAGATTTTGAAGGAATGTGTGAAGATTTGGTTTGGCAGCGAGCAAGCTTTCGAGGACATCATTCGTTCAGAGGTTTCGGAGATTTTGAACCGTGACCTCAGCGAACAAGTCTTTAGCACACCATGGATTCTCGGAGTAGCTGCTCCGATCATGTGGCTTTTCATGGACCTCTCCTCCAGCTTCGCTTCCATGTCAGAGTGACCACTTTGGTGGGAGCACCCTGCGCCGGCGTTGTTGCTTGAAGGCCTTGTGTTTTGGCTGTTGGCCATTCCAAGCGCGAAAGAGATTCACTTATGTGTTTGCCGCATAATGCGGGCTCGACCCCAGAGTCTTTATTTGGAGGTCTTGAAAAATTCAGTGACAATGTTGCTGATTTTTGTTCCATACGCATTGATTCTAACATGTTATTTTCTTACCCAAGTGATCATGCACCCGCGAATACATCGAGCTGCAGCGTTTGTTGGCTGCATGCTGCTCCTTTCACCCTGTAATTTCTTGTTCGCAGTTGGGTTGAAGGCCCTTCTGAAGCAACCTGGATGGTAAATCCGCAGGTCAAAAGATGTAGTGAAGGGCTCCATTGGTTCCGGCATACAAGGGTTTCCCTCGTTTGAAAAGCAGACGGGAAATGATCAGGGTATCAAAATGATGGAATCTAAAATATGATCATCGAAGGAAGTTTAGAAGTCAAACTTCCGACAATACGGACAGATGGAAAAGCAGAGGTGGGAAGAGTCAGAGAAGAGAAGAAGAGAGAAGATCAGAGAAGAGAAAGAGCCAGAAGAAAGAAGATGCAGGTGCGCGAAAAGGTAGAAAAGTCGGGATTCACTGTGTTTTTCCAATGATTTGTGGCTCCGGAGGAGGGTCGAAAAGTAGGCTCGCTAAATCGACGAGTGCGGAGCCATCTGGCCGGATGAGAAATAAATGTAATAAGAAATTGCACGCCGGTGTGGCGCGAAGCACATTTCCAAGTCAAAATGTATAAAACACACCATGCTCGGACGACTTTTGGAAGTTGAGATGATGAAAAAGTGTACGCCGTGGTGGCGCGAAGCACATTTCGAAGTCAAAAGTGTTAAAAACTGACGGTCTCGGAGCACTTTTTGAAGTTGAGATGTTTAAAAAGTGCACGCCGTTGTGGCGCGAATCACATTTCGAAGTCAACATGTGCAAAACACACCACGCTCGGACCACTTTTGGACGTTCAACCGCGCCACACTACACAACAACGACAAACCACAACAACAACAACAACAACTTATAGAAACCCGTGAGGTATTTCTAAAACCTGGATGTTTACATTGTCGGCTTCTGAAACCGTTTTGTGCTCCTTATATTTTTCTAGTGTCAGGTTTGATGGTTGTAGCCCTGGCGGGAGAAGGGCGATGAGAAACTCTAAGATTACCCGCTTAAAATGCCGCAATCTAGACCTGACCCACCTCATCTGCAAGGCACCCAGCCGCCAAAAAAATCAAATTTTCATTTCGTTCTAACTATGAATTCGAATCTTGTCATCTGCAAAATTCACAGGTTAGTACCGTGATAATTGAGGTTTCCTTCTGTATTTTGCTCATGTTTGTGCCAAACTGCTTCCAGTGCGGGGTAGCCATTCACGGAAACACTTGCTTCGCGTTTTTCCCTGGATTTTGCATTCTATTGACTGGCTTTCTGTTTAATTCGGGAAAACAAACACGGTACAAACCAACCACCAAAAAGACAACTAAATAGATGCAAACATTGTACTCGGCTCATTGTGGCAAACCTCTTAATTGCATGTCTCCCATCACCACCGCCAAAAAGAGCAACCATGGCAGTGTTGTGAAAGGCTTTGCAGGACATGGTGAAAGCAAATGTGGCAAACCTTGTGGTAAACCGATGTGGTAAACCTGTCCCAGGAGAATGGCAAAACGCACAAAAACAAAGTTGTAGACATTGCGGTAAACTTTTTTTGATGTTTTCTTAGTGGTAAACATTTTTCGTGATAAACCTTTTTGTGGTAAACCTGTTTGTGGTAGACCTTTTGTGGTAAAACTGTGGTAAAGGTGTGGTAAACCTTTCAAATTTGACCATGGTAAACCTTCGTCATTCATACTGCATTTTTTCCGGAAAAATGTTTACCACACCTCTACCACACTTTTGCCGCATAAAAAAAATACCACGAGACATTGCAGCACGTTTGCCACACCTTTACCGCAGGTTTACCACAGAACAGTTTTACCACAGCGTTTACCACAACTTTTGCCACACTTTACCACGGACATCCACGGACAAGGTTTACCACGAGGTTTACCACAAGGTTTACCACATAATGGTGGTTGATGTTTTGAGCATTTTTGAGCAAAAATGCGAAGGCTTTAATTCCCATCTGGGCGGCATTGTGGATTCCGTGGTTTTCTGGGCGCGTTTTGATTCCACCCCATTGGTGTGTGAGTGTTTGTGTGCAAATCACATAGTAAGTGCGTGGGGGGGATTAGGCGGCTGGTTTGTTGAAAATCGAATCGGACAAGTGCACGTCAGCACGCAAAGCAGACAACACGACCAAAACTATAGGAAACATGTACGTGCGTGCATTCGACGGGTGCAAACTTGTTTTGTGCTCAGGCAAACAGCTTCAAAGGTTCGTCTTTTTCCGTTATGCTTATTTTTTCTTAACCAGCATTGTCTCTCCAAGTTCATCACCTTAGACTCTTTACAGGACTGTGCGGTTTCACGCCGGGACCTGTAGCCAGTTTGGGTCAAACATATGCCTGTTTAAAAATATCTTGTAGTTTGAGTGCGATGAATCAAATCCTCGTCATAGAAACACCTCACGGGCTTGCATGCAACAACAACAACAACAACTACTACTACTACTCCTCCTTCTTCTACCACTACCACTACCACTGCCACTACCACAACCACAACCACAACAACAACAACTACTACAACTACTACAACCACTACAACAACTACAACAACTACAACAACTACAACAACTACAACAACTACAACAACTACAACTACAACAACTACTACTACTACTGCTGCTGCTGCTACTGCTACTACTACTACTACAACAACTACTACAACTACTACAACTACTACAACTACTACAACCACTACAACAAGTACAACAACTACAACAACTACAACAACTACAACAACTACTACAACTACTACAACAACAACAACAACTACTACTGCAACTACTACAACTGCTACTACTACTGCGCAACTACAGCTGCAACTACAACAGCTACAACTACGACTACAAATTCCACTACACTACACTACAACTACAGCTACAACTACAGCCCCACTACACCACACTACATTGCACTACACTACACTGCACTGCACTGCACTACACTACCACTACCACTACCACTACCACTACCACTGCCACTACCACTACCACTACCACTACCACTACCACTACCACTACCACTACACCACACTACAGCCACAACAACAACAACAACAACAACAACCACAACCACAACCACAACCACAACAACAACAACAACAACAACAACAGTACTACAACTACTAGAGCTACAGCTACAGCTAGAACATTGCAATTACTACAGCTTCAACCACACGTGCAGCTTCAACTACACTACAATGCAACTGAAACTGCAACTACAGCTACGAACCCACTACGCTACACTACTCTCCGCTTCACCACACTTCACCACACTTCACCACACTTCACCACGACTACAATACAACTACAACTACAACTGCAACTGCAAATAATATTTTGCACTACACCCTGCGCCGCACTATATCCAGCAGTTGTGATTGAGGTGGCCGCTGCAACCACTCCAAAAAGCACAACTCCAACCAGCTTTCGGTCCATCAATGGATTCGCTTTGCCATCCATGCATCACAACAACTCACCTCTCCTATAGTGTCCTATCTTTGAAACTTCCGCCACCGCCTTGTGCGGTACTACTGGTTTATGATCCTTCCATATCCTCTATTCCCTTCAAAAGAAACAGAGACACACACACATGATTTGTTTGGACAGACCCATGCTGCCAGCTGCCAGGTGCCAGGTGGATGAAATCAGCCCAGAAAAAATTTGGGGCGGGGGAAATTGCCTGTATTCTTACAAGCTGTACGGGTCAAAATGGCACCCCAAAATGGAAAGATTTAGCATCCAATGGTCCCATGGTGTAAAGCCCATGGTTGCCAGGATGTTGTGTCGAGACCGTATCGCACCTGATGCATCTCAGCAGGACCTTGGAATTTACCATCCCTATCATGGGGATGTTTCATGGTAAGTTGTGACATAGGTATGGTCTATGGTATAGATGGCCGTTTAGTTCAGTGATCTACCACCTACAACAAAATGGCGATGTTCCATATGGTCATGTTGAATCACAAGGGGGCAAACGCTGAAGATACGTTTTGGTTTTAGCTGGATAAATGTCTAAGTTTATTTTCTCTGGATATGGGTTCAACTGTGCAGGATACCATTTTTGGACCTTAGTATTTTCCACCTTCTTTGAGAGTGGTACATAATTCGGAGCTGATGTGGTTGAACCCAGACTTTGATCCCCGATGATCAGTGTGTAGATGCATTAGTCATTCTTGCAAATCCATGTCAATCCCACATTTCCTGACAGACATGTTTTGTTCCTTCCATAACATCTACAGTGAAACCCTCTTTCTTGGTCAACTCCCGACTTTTGCTGATTGAATTCAGCAAAAACACCCGCGTAACCACCCCAGCACTTTTCACATATGATTTGTTGCTGAATTCTATTTGTTTTCGGATCAAGTCCCCTTGTTTGATGGTTAAATCCAATTTTATGGCTAATTAGATGATCACCCTGTTTCCATAGAAATCCATAGAAACCAATATATAATTTTCTCGTACTTTTCATGGTTGGATTCCCGTCCCAGAATTGGACAAGAAACATCTGCAGGAAAACCAAACCACTTTGATCATTTACAAACATATATATATATATATACGCGTATATAAATAATGTTAGTAAAACTGTTTGATAAATATATACAGTATATATATACACTTTGGTTAATACCACCCATTTATGGTGAATTTGGGGATGGTGGATCCCATATGCTTTACTAACATGAGCATATATTATCATATATCCCATTGTATTTCCCCATGAATCTATACATATAGATGATCCAATCTCTATAAGTTCCCTAAACAATTTCCTACCCATTTGAATCATTTGATGATAAAGAATAAAGAACCGATAAAAACCACAATTTCCGGTCGATTTCCAAACACTGAGGTGATTTGCTGCAACAGCATCGTTAGCGCCTGCGCTCGAGCCTCCAAATGGCGTTTGGCCTTAGCGCTGGTGCCGGTGGCAGATGCGCCAAAGCGGCGTTTCGCACCGGAACATGGAGAGTTTCCATGGGATGAGTGATTTTTTGAGAATTATCCTGAAAAAAATGTAATGTTGACGTTTTTAAATGGTTGATCAAGGGGAATTAGCCATCGCAAAAACTGTGTTTTGACTATGAAACATGTAATGTAATGTCAACCCCGGATTAATAAACCATGGTTTTTTAATTAGGGGGTTACTCCCCAAATAGTCATAATCTGATACTTAAATGTTATCCCCCCAATTAAGCAACCTAGGGGTTTATTCATCCAGGGTTGGGTTGACATTAGATTAAACGATAAACTTGGGATTTGGTAGGTCAATGGGCTTAACATGATTCAACGATAAAACTTGATTTGCACATATGGTCATTGGTTTATGGATTAATAATAACTGATTATGGTAATTAATTACCTGTGGGCTTGGGATTGGAACAGAAAAATGTAGCTTTAACCATGGCACATGTGGATTTCGACGTCGCTCCTTGGGGAATTCAGAGTGACCGTTTTGGATTTGACAATGTACACATCGGGTTTTTATATCTTTCCATGTTTGGTACATGGGTTTAAACTGCAGAAGCGTTTTAGTTGGTTTTGAAACCAGCATATTGTTAGGGAAGTAGAAACATAGAGAAACCACTTGGGAATTGGTCAAAGTCAAAGTAAGGTTATCGTCTCGCGGATCTAATCAGTGTTTTTTTCCCTGGGACCTATGGTTAGCCGGTTAGAGTTAAACATGCCCGCGATCCTCCAAACATGGGTGACACCGTGAAATTCCTCAATTAGACACACCAATATACCATGGATGTGTTGCTTCTCAGTGATGGTTAAGTCATAGTTATATCATGTTTAAATATAGGCATCCATTGTTAGCTATTATCAATTCGTTATTAAGCATGGTAAAACATTTTTTTGCCCATTAGAAACCATTGTGAAACATTTGTTTGCCAACCACTAAGCTTTCAAATATATATAGTTATTTTTTTTTTACAGTGTTGTACCATCATTCAGAACCATAGCTGGCAATGTAAGAATGTTATTGTTGTTGTTAACTATTGTTCATTTTTTGTTGCCACGTTCTTCATAGTGTATTACGTCCTGGGCAATTCCATTTACTAAGAACCATTGTATTTGTTGATTTACTTATTTTTTAACCATTGTCGCATCAAATCTATCAATGACAACTAGTTTGCACCATTATTCAGACTACCATCCATCTGAAAAACCCGTTTCATTATACATTATCATTACAGACCGTTCATCTACCACAACCATAACTGTTTAACCATGTTAAACCATTACCACGGCCGAAAAGACCAACGACGCTCAGGAGGTAACTTTGAGCGCCTTGTGCTGTGCTTCCGAAAAGGGTCGGGCCTGGCGAAGCGCGCTGCAGCTTCTGCGACAAAGCCTGCAGAGGATGGGAGCGCTGCGGCTTCGGGTACCATGACTGGGGAGATATGATATAAATAAATATATTATATTACCATGATTATAAAATGTCAGTATTATCATATAATGTAGTGTTACATATGACATACCATGATGGCAAACCATAAAGAGTTGGTGATGACTTGGGGATGTTTATGGGATGGTTTTATGGCATTTGGAGCATCATCAGCAACATCCACAAAGACCTTAGAGTACTCAGGCTTGTAAACAACCCATAAAGCTTACGATGAAATAGATACAGCTCTTGAAGAAAAGAACAACAGGAACAACTACAATATCACAGTTAGTTCCACGGAAGATGCCTAGTTCTGTATCCGCTACTCATATACTAAGTCGGATGCACATCCAAGTAGCCTCGGACACGTGTTTTCACAGAATATCCAACCAAAGTTTCCTGGACCACTAACCTCATGAACCACGGGGGTCGTTGTTTCACTACCAGGTGGAATCCACTTTGTCCTATATTTTGGTCGTCAGGATGTTGGAACCGGAAATTATGAGCCACAACTCATGCCTCATTGCCCTTCAGAGTCGATGGAGGCACCTCCTGTTTCTTGGTCAGCTCTTGGCTACCTTGATCTTCTTGGGGAATGCATGTTGGGAATTTGCATAGACATGGCGAGTTGTGCAATCCCGAATGGGACTTGGGACTATCTGGGAAACTGAAAATCATGCAAAAAACAATCTAAGATATTTTCCATTACAAGTTTTGATGACCACAAAAACGGCTAGTGTTCATCCCCGTTTGTGTCTTCAATTCTGTTTTTTCATAGGTCAGATCGCTTGAGCTGCAGCATCATCTGATCTGGTTGGTTAGTCATCTATTTCGTACATTTTTGCAGTGAAACACTGGAACGATTGACACGGCTTCCCGAGCGCAGTAAATCAACATTGAAATGGATACATTGGATACATCATGAAGACCGAACAAAAAGCGACGAACAACTGTAATTGATGGTTAGGTAACTATCCCAAAATGTTTTGCTTCAGGTTTGTGAATTCTTCTAATTCATCCAATACCTCCGGTAGTCAAACGTGGCTTGCTGGAAAATCAGCGATTTAGTTCGATGATTTTCCATCAAAAGGCATCCATTTACATCCATTTATGGTGGATGCTTCCATATTTTCCGTATTTTCCTATGATTTTCCCATGAAACGTTGATTTTTGTGGATTTTCGAGCTCGCCATCTTTGATTTCGGGTAGATCTCCTGGGGTTTCCCCACGGGTTTCCCATATCACAACTCGGATCTCAGGTGGTTCCTGAACGACATGTCTTGGAGGTTGGGGATGGGGCCAGGGCAGAAAACGAAAGATCCCTGTGCGGGCCGGAGCTTCAGGAACATGAGCCGATGCAGGCCATGAAGAACAATACTCCTTGTGATGAACATAAAAATGAAATACTATCTTGGGATCGTGGATCATCTTTTTTTCCAGAAAGCGCACCAACATGTAGTTACTGAGATTGCCGCACCATTTTTCTTCAGATAGAATGTTCTAAAGATTCGAATGCCTTCAAACATGTTTGGGATATGATTTGGTTAAATCCAGGTCTCAAATTGTTACATCCCCATGTTTTATTCACCAAGACCTGAAAGACGATGGCGGCTTGTGACATGCTCTATGTTTTATGCTCTATGGTTCATGGTTAAACCACGATTTTACGCAATATTTTTTTAGTTAAGTTATCATGTTATAAATCCCGAACAGTTAGGCCCTAACAGCTTCCACAATTGGATGATGGGACAATTTGCAGGAAACCTAGCATAATAATTCATAATAGCTATAGGCTATAGTGGTAAAAACCATGGTTTTTCGTTGAATATTATCACTCAGAATGGGAGGGTGGCCCCCCACTGACCTTCCGGTTTCTGGGATGGGTGTGTTCACCATTTTTCATAGTTAAATCATGCATACCAAAATTTCATCATTTTTTCTTGTTCCAAAAACACCCAGCTTTTCATCATGAATGGGATGTTATATCAGTTATATGTTATATCCATGAAAATGGTGATGTTCCATACTTATTGTCAGTGTACTAGAGGGGAAACCAAGTGAAACAGCTGAAAACCGGATCTTCCACAGTGGTTTGGGGCCCCTGTTTCCAGGCTCCGCCCCAATGCGGCCAGCTTCGCGGCAGCCAGCGAAGCGGTGCCACTGAACACCCCGCAGACAGGTGGACCTGAAAAAATCTGATGGGGGATGGTTAGTTTGCGACAGACTTAGTCACTGAACGAACGTCATTTGGAGAAAAAACAGGATTTTCATTTGTAGCTAGAGACGTTCTAAGTGAGTCAGTTTGAACATGTTAGAACGTTATTTGTACTCACGTTAGGAGGTCGGAAGGCTCCATGTATAGTCAACGGCCATTACAGGGACCTAAACTGGAGGTGCTGTAGGGGGTATCTCAGCTCAGATAGGCCTAAAACATGATCCTTATAATGATATGGTCCTTAATTATAATGATATGGCAGGTACCTCAAAATTAGGTTCTTGAAATGGCCATTGATATAGGCTTTTGATGTTCTTTGGGGTTTAAGCTTGGACAGATGGGTTGTAGATTTTCAGCCGTGAGCAATTGGGATTTTACCATGAAAACTGGTGAGAAATGGGAACTACCGTAGATGGACGAAATATTCAAACCCCTTCTATCCGGTACAACCCCCCGGCCCCCTAAGTTCAATGTTAATGTAACCTGAAGTGCATTAGCCCTAATGGACGAAACAAATCAAACCCCTAACAT
>Ga0126342_10004029_pt1 | contig 24751 bp, 24 predicted proteins | sample Cyp1metagenome_FD_92528 | JGI IMG/M metagenome (GOLD analysis project Ga0126342, IMG submission 92528) | Coral microbial communities from Lord Howe Island, Old Settlement Bay, Australia - Cyphastrea 1 metagenome | ecosystem: Host-associated > Invertebrates > Cnidaria > Coral ...
AAGACCCAAGAATAGCCTCGAACGGTAAAAAGTGCTCTAGAGCACTTTTTTCTACACTGTTTGCAAAAAAACAGGTTTTCTGGAAACAGAGTTGTTTTTTCCAATCTAAGGGTTTAGCAGGTACCCTCTGGTAAACATACAAGAAGCTATTGAAAATGGCCATTTATAGTTGATTTACCCATTAAAGATGGTGATTTTCCAGTTCACTATGTTAGTTTACCGGAGGGTATATACCATATCAACGAGAAATGGTGAACAAGGGTGAGCTAATCATGTTTCTGTTGTGGATAAATCGCTGAACTTACTTCGGACAGTGCCTGCAGGTCTAACGCCGAATCCAATTGAAGGTTTAGAACATCTACCAGAATATTGAATATAGATGAATATAGTAACCCAAAAAGATAGAAACAAGTAATGTTTGCCAGGAGTTTGCCACTACTTTATTAGGATTTGACATGATTTGACTTTTTCATCTGCAGGATGCAAAAAATCGAAAGGTCGCCGGTACTTCGTTACAGGCAGTGGCCGGTACTTGGCCTGTGACTCGGACGCCAGGCTGGCAACGCCAGCCAGTGCTAAGTATATGATCATCGAGCCATGGACCTGGGACCGCAGACCCAACAATCATTTCATGGCAGAAAAATCGATCAATCAATTGGCCAGAAAAATCGATCAATCAATCAATTCAATTCATACTGTTTTTTTTAATGATATACCCTCTGGTAAACTAACATAGCTATGGAAAATCACCATTTTTGATGGGAAAATCCACTATAAATGGTCGTTTTCAATAGCTATGTTAAATTACCAGAGGGTAGGTGAGAGGGAGAGATTTCAATTGCTTTCAAATGCATTCGCGCCAACAGCGTTTCTGGTTTTTAGGAAGCATGAGGAGCCGTTCACCGTTGGGGCTTTCTGTATGTTTTTTCCCCTTCAATTCTTTGAGAGGTTGACTGATCTCGTTTTGATCTGCCCAAACATGAGGGATGCCAAAATCAAGCAGGATCAACCACTATGATGTAACCACGTATAAATATATATATATATATATAATTACTTAACATTGACCGACTATATACTCACCACTATTAAGCCATGAGATTATTGGCCATGAAATGCCACCCCTTGATCTCCCACCGGCCGATACCAAAAGTCACCTGCATGAAGAATCGACCGCTCCGCAATTCTGCATGTAGAAACGGTTTTGGCCCGGCATGGCTTATAGAGTGGCTGTTGTCAACCCGGTGATGCAAACTGTGGTGTCAACACCTCTGGCCCCCGAACAGGAGAATATGTGCCAGTTGCTTTTGGATCATCATCCCAACAACAAAAATTGGGATCCAGCTTGCCATGATTAAAAAAAAAAATGGTTTTCCAGCGAATGTATGCAAGAGTCGTAGTTGGAGATGTCATGCGAACAAGGATTGGTATCTCTGTTGCTGTTTCTCCAGTGACTCAGTACTCGATCCTGCAAAGTTCCCACTCAGCTCGATGATGCCAGCCACGGCCATGACTTCCACCCCAGACCCCCATCACCTTGCAATCTTTCGGAGCTGAAGAGTTATACCCTCTGGTAATCAAACATGGCTGGAAATGCCAAATTAATGAAGTTTTAAATGAGAAAATCATGAATAGTGGTTGTCAATTTCCACGTTTGATTGCCGGTATATGTAAGACTGAAACCACACTTCGGCGAATTCTTGATCACATTGACTATCATTGAATCAACTGATAGATGAACCCAATTGAAACATGTCTTGTTACATTCATAACCATCCCCAACCTATTTTTGTTGCCAAACCAAGATTATACAGTACACAATACACCCGGTTTTGATCCCTCTGTTTTCTTCTCCAAAATCTACTCAGTCTGGTTTCAGTTGCACGAATGATGCAGCCTTTCTATATTTCTCAAGTCTCATACTTGGATCTGTCTGAAAATCGCAAGCCTCCCAAAAATTTCTGGCCATCGAAAAATAAAGAAATCTGATTGTATGATCAAAACCCGGTCTTCTCCGGAAAACCATGGAAAATGATTGTAATCCAAAAGAAAAATAGTATGGCCAAAGGTTTTTGAACCATGGCCGGGAGATGTCCTAAACTGGATGAAACCATGGACTTGGATGCCCGATTGTCCCCGGCCTACATCAAGCGCCAAGAGCCTTCTCTCCAAGCAACTGCGATGGGCAAAGCGTGCGCAGCCAGGACACCTAGGCCGTCCAATGAAGTTTCTGCTGAACTGGGAAGATGGTTCATGGATTAACACTTATATAATCATTATCTAGCTGGTGAATCATTAGATAAGTTATCGATAATCAAATATTATCAAATATCATTATATATTGTTAAATTATTTCATATTATTATATATTATTGATTTATTACATATAATTATGTTGTATTAAATATTATTGTATATTATTAGCTATTGATTGTTATTATTATCATTATTATTATTATTATGTTTTAAATTATTATTATATATTCTTATATGTGATTACATATCATTATGTATCATTATATATTATTAAATATTATTATACGTATATTATTATATATTATTAAATAGTATTAAATATTATTGTATATTATTAAATAGTATTAAATATTATTGTATATTACTATATATTATTATATGTTATTATTTATTATTATAAATCATTAAGTATTATTACATATTATTATATATCATATATCATATATTATCAAATATTTTGATAGAGTATGATATATTACTATGTATTAAAAATACATCATATATCATGATAGAGTATGATATATTATTATGTATATAACATATCACATATTATCATATTTCATGATATATTATCATATATTACCATATATCATATATCATCATTTATTTTTAATATATTGTTGAATTATTACATTTTATTATATATTATTAATTATTACTAAATAGTATTAATTATTATTATTATACATTATCATATATCATCAAATATAATATATTATCATATATTAAATATATTATATATTATCATATATAATATATTATGATTATATATTTATATGTTTATTATTGTAATTAGTATTACTAGTAATATTATTATATATTATTACATATCGTGATATATTATCATATATTATCATACATTATCATACATTATCATATAATATATTATTTAAATTGTTATATATTACTATATATCATTATAACTAGTAGTATCAGTGTCATCAACTATCCATCAGTATCTAGTTGGTTTAGTATGATCCCTAAACCAAAAATGGACATCTAGCAAGAAACAAGCAACATAGTGGATACCCTCTGGTAAACTAACATAGCTATGGAAAATCACCATTTTTCATGGGAAAACTCACTATAAATGGTGATTTTCCATAGCTATGTTAGTTTACCAGTGGATAAATCATTCGCACTAAGGCAGTCAGTATATCATGACATAATAGACCCATCAACCAGCAGGAGTTTTGGGTATTGCGGACCCGAGAATGTTTTGTTGGTCAAGATCAACGCACGGCGATCCAAATTTCAAACCGGTGGTACTGATCCGGAAATGAAAAATGGCTTGTCATTGTCAGGTTGACTACTTCACTAAGCTGTCCAATCTGTCGGACAAAAGAGGAATGGAATGCAATTGAAACTATTGAAACCGATGAAAAACAATGGTAGTCCATGTGGCTATCTCAAAGCTGGTTTGACTCCAATGACCGTGAGCGTCTGTCTCACAACATGGTTTTCGACCAGGTCTGCCAGGTTCAAATACAATTAAGCACCACAGGTCAATGAATTGTGGATGTTCGCTGGTGAAATTCTCCACAATCAAAGGGGCAAAAAATGACCAGTGCAGGCTGACTAGAAGGGCCTACTTGATGCTCAACCTATGATGTCACATGTGTAGTAATTCAATCCCCAATACACACCCTGTTTGTTATTGATTTTGCCCACCACTGTTGCCTTATCGTGTATATAGTTTGGAGAAACTACCCCTGATGCAAGATATTAATATAAATATATATATATATATATTAATCTATCTCTCTCTTTCTCTTCAGCATGTGTAAAATCAATTTGATTAAAATCATTAATGTTTCAGCTCCCGTTCCTGCACGCATTTGTGTTGCAAAAATCCTCGGTCATCCCTTTTCGTATGAGCCAAGCATCCCACTTTCACATGATTCCCATGATTGGAGATATGTGAAACCCCGAAAGAAAAAGTATAATTTCAGTTTCAGTGAATCTGACATATCATTTCGTCAGAATCTCCAAGATTCCCGCACAAAAAATAAAACTGACCTTTCTATATCAACTGTGGGTTTACCCGTCTTGGTGTAAAAACATTCTTTTTTGTTGGTCAACGCCCAACATGTTGATCGGTCAAGGTACTCATCAAATATTATTGAATTTGTCGCTTTAAAGACCAACATGATCTGGTTACCCGCTCCCCCAACTAAAATCTGGTTGGTGGTTGAGCCACCCCTCTGAAAAATATGAGTCAGAATATGTGGAAAAATAACATGTTCCAAACCAACCAGAAAATAAACTTCACCAGCTATGGGCTTTGGAAGACTACTGTCAGCCAAAGTCACTAAGTCGTGACCAATTCTCAAGGAGCTAAAAAGGATTCCATCCGATCCCCATATTTGCAGGTTAAATCACTATCTTGATTCGATAAGTCATAATAAATCATCATTTTCCCTGGATAAATCACAATTTTCCCTCGTTAAATCACAATTTTCCTTGGAGAAATCACCATTTTCCGTTTCAAAGGATGCATCACATTTTTTTGTAGATAAATCACCAATTTCCCTGGATAAATCACAATTTTCACTGGATAAATTACAATTTTCCCTGGATCAATCACCATCTTCCCTGGATAAATCATCATTTTCACTGGATAAATCACAATTTTCGTAGATAAATCACCAATTTCCCTGGATGAATCACCAATTTCCCTGGATAAATTCCCATTTTCCCTGGATAAATCACAATTTTCCCTAGTTAAATCATGTTAAATCACCATGTTTTCTTCATGTTTTGTTGGTGAAGTCCCGATTGTTCCGGGTCAACTCCCACATCACAAAACATCCCAAGGCACGGCCGCGTCCAGCGACGCCGGAAGTGCTGCGGCTCGGGGCCAGGGGGCGCCACCTGGTTTAGGTGGGAAGTGCTGCGGCAAACTCCGGCAGTTTTTTGTGGATTCACATGGCAACATATATGGTTTCTTATGGTTTATCATGGAAATTAGATCATGGTTTCTTAAATAATGAACAGAGTCCAATCACTACAAATTGGTCACACTGGCTTATCATGAATTTTCCCATGAACGTTTGCAATTTGTTTATAGGTATTTGAAATATGTTCAGAGCCTTGTCAGAAAAAAATGGTGGCTCACATGGGGTGACTGGGTCGATATGTGGAGAACAGTGGTTCATAGTGGTCAATTTGTTGCGATGTTGTTTGTGTTGGGGTATAGGCATAGCAACCTCAAAACAGGATAAAACACAATCCTACGAAAATAATATTGTAAATTACTTCTCTGTTAAAATCACCATGATAATATGGTAATTGTTTGGGTATACCATATTTTTTCAAAATATGTTTGGTGAAATTTTACAAGACACCCCAACAAATTTGGGTGTCGAAACTAGGCCTTCTTGCGGATTTCCTCAACAAACCAGTTCATTGAGTATAGGACCCTCAAAAGATAGAAATGTCAAATTTTGTCGATTCACATGGCAAATGACTGTTTTGAATCTTTCTTCGGGTTGCTGTACAGTAAATGATTTACCCTGTGGGAAACTAACATAGCTATTGAAAATGGCCATTTATAGTGCATTTACCCATTAAAAATGGTGATTTTCCAAAGTTATGTTAGTTTACCAGAGGGTATTTGGCCAGGGCCTGGAGGATGGTCCCCCACAACACACTATTCAGACCGTGCCTCCAGGGAATCGCAAACGAAGCAGCGGCAAACACGTTCGCTCCCCATGGGCGTGGCACGCACACGGCTAGCCACCTGCCAGGGTGGAAGGCGCTGGGTCCGACCGGGTCCTCAAAGCAAGGATGGAACCCCCCCAAAAAGGGACATCTACTTTTTAGACATCGGAAATGGAGTTTGTTTTGGTTTCATGTATGTTGTGGCAACCGCAAGCCTTGGCAGCTCCGATAATACCTACGTATATATATACAGTGTATATATATACTATATCTATAGTATAGCAAAACAACTGTAGAACATTGTAGAACTTCATTCAACTGTCTTAATTCCTCATCAACCCTACTCACGCAACAAGTTTTCGTTATTTTTTTTGTTCCTTTTTATCACCATGAACAAATCCGGGACTAGCTGGGCCCATCCGTGTACCTGCCACACAAGCCGCGGTGAGGGTGGTGGTCGATGTTTCTGCTTTTTGACCTCAGCGGGACCGGTGATTTCACCAACAGGCTGACGAAAAATCTAATTGCCGTAGGGTAAACTAACATCAATGGCCATGACTCAGGGACCTAAATTGGAGGTACCTACCATATATAAGGCCTATGTAAGGCCTATGTAAGGGAATACCGCAGCAAAATATGGCCTTATATGGTAGAGTACCTCCATTTTAGGATCCTGAAATTCCCATTGATAACATAGATGTTGAAATACCATGCTTCTCTATGATCTACAGATAGATGATTTCCCACATATACGCTAGCCGCTACTGCAGGGTCACCTATATGGAGGGAATATATGGGGATGTTTTTTTTATTTCAACAGCAAAAAATCAACGAGGAATTCACACCCGGCAGTAAAATCTAACCTGATAAAGGAGTATCCACATCATCCACCATGTTACCATGTTCATATCCATTTGTAGAAGTGAAATGAAGTAGATTAATTATAATCCCTTCCTCCTATTACTAAACCCCGCCCAAATACTAAAAACTAGTGTCCATCTCCAATTTTGGAAAATTTCAGATTGGCCAATTTGACTTTTAATTGATCCCCTTTAGGAAACAATTTAAAAATAAAGCTATCATTTGTTGGTTTTCCCCCCTAATACTAAAAAACTAGTTCACCCCGGGGTGTTTATTATTAGGGTCCGTCCGATTTTTTTAGTTGTTTATAAGGTTTTTAGTTTAGTATTAGGGGGAAGCTTCGAAATCCAAGTTTTGGCAATATTTTAATCGCGTTATATAAAGAAGTTTACTTGATTTTGAGATCGGGAAAAATAGTTTTTATTATTAAGGGTTTTAATTTAATATTAGGGGGAAGCTTCGAAATCCAATTTTTGGCAATATTTTAATTGCGTTATATAAAGAAATTTATTTGATTTTGAGATCGGAAAAAATAGTTTTTATTATTATTTAATATTAGGGGGAAGCTTCGAAATCCAATTTTTGGCAATATTTTCATTGCGTTATATAAAGAAATTTAATTGATTTTGAGATCGGAAAACATAGTTTTTATTATTAAGGGTTTAAATTTTATTAATAGGGTTCCCTACTAATAAATACCCCCCTAATACTAAAAACATCTAAAGCCCTACCTGCCGTGTTTATTATTAGGGGGGGATGGGTGAGGGGGGACGTTGAGTATTAGGAGGAAGGGATTATTTACCCTCTGGTGAACTAACATAGCAATGGAAAATGGCCATTTATAGTGGATTTTCCCATTAAAAATTGGGATTTTCCATTGCTATGTTAGTTCACCAGAGGGTAATTCAAATAGCAAATGTATGGAGGCTTTACAGCTGTGCGGATTCCTCTTCCACCCTCGGGACATGCGACAAAGCTCCAGGATCAAGCCCGTAGTTACTAACCCCATGTAGCCCCCAACACCAGCTGATGGGGCGATGATGTTCGCGGTTTTCCGGCGTTGTTGTTTCAAAATCTTTGGGTGAGGATACAAATAGAGTTCTATATCTGAGGTTATGTCCGTGTTATTCCATCATCTAATGGTCATTTTCAGAGACAAATCGAGAACAAAAGTTGGATATATTTGATATTTGGTATTTATAGAATGTTATATATAGTACACGTTAAATACCGCATTATGTAGCCGTGTAGCCATTTACAGTTACAGTAAATCACCATCATATCCCCGTGCAAAAACATGGCTCATTGGTTAAATATGGTTAAATCATGTTATTAATATATCCCTGACAATCATGGTGGGAAACAAAACCGAGGACGCCACCAGAAGGGTACTCCGTATGACAGGCACGAACCTCGGTCGAAACACAGTGAGAACATAAGTAGACCCTAAAATTTCCCTTGTCATTCACATCTGGCTGAATTTTTCTATCATTCACTATAGGGAAATAAAATTGGTCACTCAGCTGGATGATTCGGTCAGTAAACCATCATACCTTGGTGAGGTCACGACATACCAGTTTTCGGTCACGACGTGACATCCAGACACATGGGCAAACATATTTCCGTCGATTCTGGATTAATCCTCCAAGCGAAAAATATCTATGAGTCGAATTTCTCTGTAACCTGCCAAGCTGCAGACTGTTGTGAAATTCTGGGCATTAAATGGCATTAAACATGTTCGATCTGTACATTTATCTTTGGAGGTTCCAAGTTATTTGACATGACTGGATGCTACAGCTGTAGTGGGTCTGGAAGAATAACAAAAAGGGGCGATCCGATTCTTTAAAGGCAAACTACTGGAAGAATCATGGTGGAATGGAACCCACAATGTTTTGACAGACTTTTGATATCGATCATATTTCAGCAATATGACATCAAGTAAGAAAAACAACTCAACACTTGCCCATGAACTAGACCCTCACATGGCAGCACGTCCCCCATCACCAAAGGGTGCGGCCAAAACAAGTGATCCAACGCTGATTGTGGACTGCAAAAGCCCACGACTAGCGGCCTGTCTTTTGAGATGATGATCCACCAAAGTGAGGACTATATGGAGGTGTCCTAAAATGGGTGTACCCCCAAATCATCCAAAACTAGACCATTTTAGTATTCAAACCTAAGGTTTTGTGGACCCACCATTTTAAGAAACCCCAATATAATTCTTGAACCGCGACAATTAGATGTTCAAACTATGTTCCCTGGATGCAACCCCCTGGTTTGCCCATCAGTCATCATGCTAGGCCCTAAAGGCCCCAAAAACTCTGAGCTTAAAGCCTTAAACCCACAAAAAACCCTAAAGTTTAAGCTCAAATGACAAACACAACACAGTATTTCCCAAGGGAAATTCAAACTTGACGAGATGTCGATATCCTTCCCATCTGAGAGGGGGATGGATCAGTAATTTGTTAGGTGTTCCCTCTGGTTGTTTAACAATTTTATTTGGGAAACCCACCAATTTTTAGATCATGATATAGGCAAATCATGGTAAATCATAATTTTGATAATGATTTTTTAATGGGCCATGTAAATTATGAGGGCTACGTAACAAATAACCAAAGGGTAGATCTTGAGCTTTGACCACCAGGTGACTCACCGAAAGTGTTTGCATAACTCCTTTAGCAGTCAACTATGATACCACCTCCGATTGAATTGCATGTGTTACTGTATGGCTTTACACACCAAAGTCTAAGTATGTTTTGTAGGATTATAAAATATGCTTTGTATCATATCCAATCTTCAATCCTGCTTTCCCCTTTCTCCCAGTGGTCTGGCGTGGATGGCCTGCAGCATAGTATCAGCGTCTAGCAGTCTAGCAGAATATAACATGGTAACCCCAACTATAAACCACAACCTGGATTCTACCATTTGGGTGTCTTTACAAATCCTTACACACCTTGAACTTGAACATCCTTGAAGAAAGGGTCCTATCATGAGGTCTACTGTGGTAAACCTAAGAATGAACCCTTCTTTAGAACTTTAAACTGGAAAACGGGTGAATTGGGGGTTGTCAAGATGGTTTTGGCTTTACGACATTCCTGCGCTGAACGTTGTTCCAGTTGTGCCAAGAATGGAAAGGGTAGGCAAAATGATGACGATCAATGCTAATCCTTTATAAACCACAGCAAAATGAGACTTATTATTACTGGGTCCATGTCCAACCCCCATACGATTCAAACATTTACTCATATTATTCAGTCTTGTTACTTGTTCCCAATAAGGATAGCTATGGGGTTGTACCTTTTGGTATTACCATGTATTACCTTTTAAAACACTTTTCCAAACATGGAGCAATCTAAAAACATGGTCTAGGGTTTAGAGTTTACCACTAGGTTTCAGGGATCTCCAGGGACATTACCCAGCATTTTAATTGAGTTTAGTCTTAGCATTCCCAAATGAGCAGTGTTCAAACCCTTCATGCTGGTTAGTTGATATAGTTGATATAGGGTTTCGCCTCATGGATTGTGATTAAATCATATTAAATCCCAATATGATTATTATTGTTATTGATGTTTTGGTTGGTATAATATCCCCACACTAATAACCGGGGATTAGCATCCACTCAACATGTCCGGGCGCACCAGGGTGCCGGTGTATCATCGATCCATGACCGCAAGGGTCGCACCTTTTTCAAAGGGCAGAAATCTGCAGGAATCTTCGCTGTCATCAACTGCTGGTGAAGAGGGAATAACACCAAACCGTTTGGTTATGGTGTTTTTTTTTTTTTTTTCGATTCTTTCCTAAACTGGTTAATACCAATATCACGATAACTATAAGTCAACCAAACAATTCCATAATTTCGTGGTTTGCTCGTCATGATGGTGTTTAGAGCCACCAACCCAATATGTATCATAAATTGGAGCACTAGTGGAAATAATTATCGTGTTCGAAACCATTAACCAAATGGGTGTTGTAACCCCAAATTTGCAGATCAACATACATTTTGCAGACTTTATCTAAAAGTGCCCAGCAAGGTCAGTATGTAGTACAGACCTATACAGACCTGGACACCAAACATGGCAATCAGAAAACAACCATCTTCAAATCCAAATGCTTGGCCAAGATAGCTGAAAATACCTAGAGAAAGTCTCTGGTAAATTAGCATAGCTATTGAACATGGCCATTTATAGTTGATTTACCCATTGAAAATGGTGAATTTTCATGGTTATGTAGCAGTTTACCAGAGGGTAGCTACAGATTCCTAAGCTGAAGCCCCAAGATCCATCACGCTGCGTCCCACCTGCGTCTTAGCACCAGTGCCATCTGCACCCCAGCGAAGTACGTAGTACCTGTGATGCAAAACGGTTGTGGATTCCCCGTGTCTGAAGGCTCTTGTGGTATCTTCAAAACATGGCAGGACATGGCAGGACCTGATATATCCTGAAGGCTGGGTTTGGAGTTTGGAACCTGAAAATGTTGGGAAACCTCATTTCATCCATTGGGTAATCACCATTTTCCTCATGACGCCAGAAATTGCGGCTTAAATCATCTTTGAGATCCCCCGGTGTTCAAGTACCACAGCCATCAACGATTTCCAGAGAGTCAATCAATTTTTCAGGCAAAGGGGGTCAACATATCAACGATTTATGCACAAACGACCAGACAGATCTAAGGATCGGTTTGGGTATACATGAACTGATACAAAACAAAATCATGGAGTGCCAACATTTTGCCTGTTTGTGACTCGGAGGGATCGGGGCTGATTCCAAGGGGGCACGAGCACCACAACTTTGCACGGTGACTGCATGAACACCATTTGGCCACACCTCAACACCGTTGTGAGCTGTGGCAAGTTATAGTCAACACCATCCGTGCCACCAAAGTTTTGACCCCCCAACTTGAGGAGAGATTTCGTTATACAACCCATGAAATCTCCATATTAAATGATTATAATGATAATTAATGTGGTCATTGTAATGATAATTAATGGTAATTAATGATAATTAATGATAATTAATGATAATTATATTCTTAGTTCTACGAACATTTCATGGCTTTCCATGTATTCTTTTTCACTAGGGTTTTCTGCAGGATGCGACAAGCATTCATCTTGGCTTCGCGCAAAACAGACTGGCCAAATCGTCTGGCTGGAGGTGGTAGCAAACGCTGAGAGCCTACGCAGCGAGGTATTATTGAGATGCCTGTTGCGAGCCTACCTGCGCCTGGTCAGTGACAACTTCAAACTTCATGTTTTTTAAGGGATTGTCTGAAAATGGCGCAGCTACTGTGAAGTTTCCACTGTTTCTTTCCATGTCGAACTGTTTCATCTTCACAAAGAAACCCGCCTCACCACAGCGCAAAGCGCTCAGTAGTGAGGTCCCTGGGTCCAGCAAGGCATAGCTCAGTGGTGAACAACAACCGTATTAATTCTGAGGGTTTCTGGTAGATATTTACCAGTTATCCCCATTTATGGAATGATACCCCCATTTATATTTTTTTAGATTGGTATTGGGCTAGTATTGGGCTATAACTGTAGGGTTCACGTTAGGTATATCTATAGCTAGTTTTCAAATAAACAAAAAACCATCCATCCTCCGTTCCTTTTAAACACGCCCATTCCATGGTCCTAGAAGGGTGTGTGAAAATCTCCTACATTTCACCTTGGTTTCTGGATGATGTTTAAGGATTGAATGGGGGATGGGATTGTTCGGGACCGCGGCATATGGATTGGTCCCAACAACTGTTTCAACTTCCTTAAGGAATGGGCAAGCAATGTCCATTTATGTCCATAAATGACCTCATCCAAGGTGTCACAAAAAACATACTTGTCAGGAATCCCAGGTTAGTCACCGATCCAGGTTAGGTCTAGAACTGCGCTTCGTAGCGCACATTTTTGAGCCATGGCCAGGCTCAAGGGAAATCCCGTTACAATCACCATTGATCCTGAATTCAGTCAGCTCAAGCCATGCTTGGCTTGTGCTGATGCCACCTTCCGGCCATGACCCGAATCTGAGATGATAAAAGGCACACTGGCAAGTGCAGCTGAGATCGCAAGCGATAGCCAAACTGGCAACATGTACCCTCTGGTAAACCTTTACATAACTATGGAAAATCACCATTTTCAATGGGTAAATCAACTATTTCGACTGGGCCATTTTCAATAGCTTTTTGCAGAAGGTAACATGCCATTGACGATCCGCGTATGAATGGTGATGATCAGATATATTCGGAGGCCATATATAAAACTGTAATGATGGCAACATGCAGAAATAAATTACAGCCCCTGTTGATAAAGGGTATGCTGCAGAACGGCTTGAAAGAAAACATCACTTCGTGGTCCAAACAAATAATTGTGATCATCTACCCTGGTGGGCATGTCGGAAAATGGGGTATTCCATGCAAAATTGCAATATTCATCGGAAACAACGATGAAAAAAAACTGATTCTCAAGAAATTTCAAGGGTAATTATCCTACATTCATCCAATCTCTGGTGGTGAGCTGCGCTACACTCTGAGGGTCGTGCGTCTCGCGTCATCCTGGCGATAATTTCATTTTGTTGCTTAGGATCTGCATATTTTTCCATCCCGGATATTACAATTTTTGTGGCCGGTATAATTCATCCCCAAGTATGGTACGGTTCAATGTTTGGTTCAAGCTAAAGGGAACACATACAAAGAAACATGGTGTCTTTGTACAAATTATAGTTATAGCTTATTAATTTAATGGCATGTTTTTTTGTGCCAACTGATCCCTTCAAGTTGGGAATAAATTTACAAAACAAAGTTGAGCATAAGGTCCCTGAAGAAAAGGCTGGTGTTCATGGGGATTCCACCCACAATTGTACATTTTAAAGCAGGATAAAGCATGTTACTCACAAATTTAATCAACTTTAACTATCAAACAATGAGGATCCATAAAGTTGATTTACCAATGAAATCTAATTTACCAATCTAGATAGTTTTCAGAACAGTTTAATCCATCAAACAACGCATGATGTTTTATTAATGGAAGGCTTAGAATGGGGGGCTGCATCATTTGGGGCTACAAAATTGATTATTGATATTACCCAAATAATCAATATTGCTCAATTGATATGATATATTATATTGAGCCATGAGCAATTGATATTCTAGGGGGATTATCGAACATTTTTGCTCATGGTTCCATATGTTCAATCCCCATATATCTCTATATCCAGATAGATCCCAGGTTCATCAACCAGTGAGGTCGCGTCGCAACAATTATCCAGGTATATTCCAATTTTATCCGATGGGATATCCTATAATGATGTTATATTGGGTATACTGGATATATACTGGTATACTCCAATTTAATCCCATTGACTGGTTATACTGGTGAGGTCCCATGAAGGTATCCTTGTTATACTACCATTTTGATTGGTTCAATTGCCCTTAAAAATCATCATTTTCCCTCAATTTTGGTAAGCTGAGATCCACATGTTCGAAGAGTTAGATCTCACTGACATCCCATATATTTCGCTTGATTTCCTTGCTTTTTGCTAGTTAAATCACCATGGGTCTTGGATAAATCCCCATGTTCCATGGTTAAATCATTATTTTTGTTGGATAAATCATCATTTTCCATGGTTAAAACACAATTTTCCCTGGTTCAATCAGCAATTTTTTTGTTGGATAAATCACCATTTTCCATTGTTAAAACACAAATTTCTCTGGATAAATCACTATTTTGTTGGATAAATAAAAAAAAATCCTGGATAAATCACTATTTTTGTTGGATAAATCATCATTGTCGATTGTTAAATCACCATGCTCCATAGTTAAATCGCGTTTGAACCGTTAAAACCCAAGGAATTGGCCCAAAAAAAGCCTCTCCGGCCACCGGCGCCATGGCACGAAGGCGTCTCTCCCCGGCCGGCCATCACGGCCAAGTGCTCGGGCCAGCTGAAACGCCCAAATACACATCTTTAAGCCCCAGTTATATAATAAAATATAGCGCCGCACTACACACAGACTTCGTGGTTTGCCCAACAACAGGATCATATATTTATATCATATTATGTATATGTATATAAACAAAACTGTATATAATATATACAGCAATACTATATACATATAGATATGTAAGACACTGTTTTAGATAAGTATAATATACATAAAATATAACGCCGCACTACAGACAGACTTCGTGGTTTGCCCAACAACAGGAATAAGGCAAAAACGTGATTCTTAACAACCTCAAACAAAACAAATGAAATTGTGTTGACGAAGTGAGCATTGCATTGCAGCTTGCCAAGAGAACCGTACCGCTACACCGGTTTCTCTTCGGGTTTACATAAGATATAAAATATCTCGCCCCTGTGGAACAGTAAATCGTTAGTAAGGTTTTCTTTTAGGGTTTACATAAGAGATGAAATCTCCCACCCCCATGGAACATTAACCACAATTATCGCAAAAAAAGGTTTCTGGTAAAGGGTATACATTAAAACATAATATGTCCCACCATATGGAATAATTCACCGCACTGCAATTAGGGTTTGTTTCAGGATCTACATAAGATATAAAAAACTCTCGCCCCCATGGAAAAAGTAATTACCACCTTCATGAGTATCATCATGATTATCGTGATCATCATCATGATTATCATCATGATGATCATCATGATTATCATCAAGATTATCATCAACTTGGTTTGCCCGAACGCTTGTTGGGAGGTCCGGGCAAACCATAGGGTCTTGCTGTAACGTTATGCACAAGACATACAGGTAGATAGATGGATAATATACAATGATATATATATATAGATAAATAGATCGACACACATTACATTGCATTGCATTACATTGCATTACAGTACAATACATTACATTGCATTTACATTACATTACATTTTATTGCATTGCTTTGCATTGCGTTACATTTACATTAATTTGTATTACATTGCATTGCATTACATTACATTACATATCAATCGCTTTAAATAGAGCTAGAGATTCAAGCCGTTTCATACGGGTATATCAAATCATCAGCAAAACTAAAAACTGGGCTGCCAAGTTACAGTAAAGGTTTTCAAACATGGACGCAGTAATTCCTTTTTCAACGAACAGGTCAGTGACTAGACCGCCCTTTGAGGGGATCCATTCGTTGATCATGCAACGGCAACAAATGCATTGGAAAGAGGGTATGTTTCACCTAGGTCCTAATTGTGAATGGCGACATCTCACTCTAGGACTCGAGTGGATCTTATTGTACATTTTTTAGTTAGTGTTCATATCGAACATTGTGGAGAGAATGTCCTTTTACTTTGGTAGGCGTTGGCCCCGGCCTTGTTGCTTTGTGTTGGTTTGCCGTTCGAAGGTGAATAATTAAGCCAATCTGGTTTGGGGTTAAACCACCCTAGGAGCATTGAACATACCTGAAGCCACCAGCTAGCCATTGTTTACTTGCAAGGGGATGTCCATCAAGTCAGGTGCAACTTTCAAGGTGTCCAAAATAGCCAAACGGCTTGTAAAATAGCTATGTTCCACATGGGACAATGACCCACACGGCATTTTTAAAGGGAAAAAAACGAGAATGCATTGGACTTGAGGGTATCCTATTTTCAGACTAAGCCACATTCCAATGACAGTGGCAAAGGATGGTCAAGGTGTTTTTGTTTGCTTCAAAATTTACCAGCCAAGGGTCAGACATCTTCACTGTTTTGGCGCCAGTGGAAATCCAGTCAGCGAGCATTTCCAGCCGTTTTGGCCAGGCACACTCCGCCAGCCAGAGATGTTCCTTGTTGGTAAGTGACTTGTTCACATGGACCAAGAAAAGGTAAAGCACAAGGCCCCTTTCAAACCAAGCTTACATCAAGTTATGTTTGTTCTTTCTTGTTACGTGTACAGATGGTGTCCTTTATGAAAAACAAAAAACAACCGCGAAAAAATGAAACAATTGGTTTCAATGCAGCTCATATGTGATTTTATATGATTATATATATATATATATGTATGTGATAATATTTGCTATGTGTTTAGTTTATACATATCCGTATATATCATCTGTTAGATGCTTCTTGAAAATGAGAAAACCTCACTTTACACCGGCGGGGCTGAAGAAGGAATCATCTCCTTAGCCAAGAGATCAAGTCATGAACAGCTGGGTATAGCTGGGTTTGGCGATCCTTGCGATCAATGTTTGAAGACAAGCCGTTTAAAAAAATAATGATCCACGTCCAACGTTTTGTGGTTGCAACCTCTAAAACCCAGGCTTGAGGATTGAATGCGAATGTAAACAAAGTATCAAGCTCTCTATGGAGAATTATGATCCTTGTTCACCAATAGCTGTCCCACCTATGGGTTGCTTGCAAGCAGCAGAAATGTCACTGCCTACTCAAAGTATTGGTCCTCCAAAATATGCTCGTCAAATCAAGACCATCTTCCAGGAAATGGCGGTTTGCATTCAACACCAATGCCCCCCCATAACTTCAATTTAGGTAGTCTTAGGTACCGTCATGTTTGTTGACAATCCGTGTTTCAGGCTTGAACCGTCTTCAGCTACGTTGCGTCTCGGTTCTCCAAGCTAAGAAAAAAACGCAAAAGGGAACTGTAGATCCACAATATATGTGTTCACGTTGCACGATACAAGAACGATCAAAGTGAACGAACTCAACTCAACGTCAGGGGCAAGCAACTTTTATTTCAGAGGTCCAATTGACTTCAACTGCTTGTTGGGAATTTCTGATTGGGGCGAGACAAAAATAAAGGACGATACGACACGTGTGATTGCGCAACAGGCACATCTCTCACCTTAGTGAAACAAACCACGCTTCAAAACCAAGATGTCAGGAAAAAAACATGTTGAACACCCATATTTTGGTGGGAGTTCAATATGGTTGTGCTAAACATTGGGTATATACATGTACAAGAAATACCATTATATATCCCTCAAATAGCAATCTTCATGGGTTGTAATGTGGGAACATGATGATCATGTGGTAAACCGCCACCATCCCAGCGACTTTTTTGGGTCAAAAAAAATGTTTTTTCGTCCCACTGGGAATAGATTCTCAAAAAAACGGCCCAACCAAGAGGATGGTGACAGTTCTTCCAGGTATCACACAATTACTCGGCATTATCCCAGTATTACCCTCTGGTAAATTAACATAGACCCTGGCAGTCATCGGGGTTGGAAGATTAGTGAAACCATTAAAACTAGGCTATGGATTCAGGGTCTATCTTAATTTACCAGAGGGTATCCTATATTATCCCCTATTGAAAATTGGGTTTATCACAGTATCAATGGGAATTTGGGGATGCTAAAATGGAGCTACTGTACCATATAAGGACATATTTTTTGGGGGTATTCCCTTATATAGCCCTGACATATCCCTTGTATATGATAGTTGCCTCCCATTTAGGTTCCTTTACCCCATAATATCCCACAATATTATCCAATATATTATTGGGGTTCAGTATGTTGAAACTGCCCTGGCTTCTCAGAAGTTTTTGCCCAAGTCTCCAAGGCAGAGGCTTTCGCAGCGCCGTCTTCGTGTATAAGCCCACCTTGTGGGCAAAAGGTCCCCGACGCTTTCTAAATCAAAAACACATTGTTAGGTTGGCAAATGGTGGATTTAACTAGAAGTCATCGACATTAATGATAGAGATTATAGTACCTGCAAATGACATGGGGTTAGTCGGATGCGACATGGTTGTTGGTATATCAATGGCTGGATTCAATTGAACATTTACAGGAAACGAAGGAATTTGCCATTAGATATCCAGAAATGGCAGCACATATCTTGGGCGGTCCTTTATTTATTTTCCCATATCATCCAATTGCGGGACTGTATGCTACTAAAGGGGATAGAATGGGGATAGTTCATGAGGATATGATAATGGGGTATGAAACCAACCATTTGGGTATGTTATTGGTCGTCATTGGGTGGAAATGGGGCATACACCAACCATATAGGGATAGAATGGGATACAGTGATATCTATAACCATTCATTTGAAAGTTGGGTGTGTCTATATAATGATGAGTTTTTGTTTTTTTTTGTGATGTGTCTTAGTAACCAAAAGAATATCACACGAATATACTTACAATCTCATTGGATTCCATGACAACCATGGTTACTTCATCATCATGATTACTTCATCACCATGATTACGTCATCATCATCATCATCATCATCATCACCATCACCATCATCATCATCATCATCATCCGTCATCATCCGTCATCATCATGGTTTAATTATTATCATAAGAAAAATGATTAACAATCAAAATAAAAATTGATTGTTGTGGTCATGATCATGATAACATAACTAAATATAATTAAATAATAGTGCTGAAAAAAACATTCAGCATTATATTTTAACATTTTGCCAAAACTAATATTGAAAGGACAAACGAGTAAACACTATTTACACTGATAACAACAATCAAAAAAAAACATACAAATCAAACTGATCATCAATAATATTTGGATGTTCCTATTATTGCCAGGCTACCTGAAACCCACTTGTGACCCTCATCTTTGGAGGTTCTCAAAACATGCGCTAGTAGCGGCTACACCAGGTTTTAGGCTCTGGAGGCGCCGTCCAAACTCTAAAGTGTCCAGACTTACATTGAACATGGGTCATTAAATGTCCCATTTTGGGAATATTGGACATCACCCAAAATAGTAGCCATGAAAAAGACCATATACCTCATGGTTGGGTGATGTTCAATGGGGACATTTAATGACCCATGTTGAAGATCTTCAATAAGGGATCAAATATGCCACACCCGTGGAACTGTTACACTCAAAGATCTTCAATGAAGGATCAAATCGTCCACCCCCGTTAAACTATTACATTCATTAATGTCATTACAAGGGTGAATGAAAAAGGGAATTCGGAAAACGGGTCTTCGAAGACCCTTACAGCACTCGCAAATCGCACAGTCATGTTCGATCAAAAACAAGACCATATCAATAATATGTTGATACAGTCATTTTGTAATGTGGTCAAAACAATGTCATAAAATGTCATAAACCACCAATTTGGGAATGCTTTATGTCACCAATAAAAATGGTGATTTGGGGATGGTTTCTGGCATTGTTTTGCCCACATTACAGGAATTACTACGTTTTTTGCTCTTCGTCAAGACGTCATGAAATGCACTCCGGGCAAGCGAAACATCTTCAGGCCGAAAGTTTACCCTGCGTCTGACAATTTGGGTGACAATTTGGGAGATCATTTCAAACATGTGGAAGTGAGAGAAAGTCACTGGAAGTTCATTATCACTGGGTTGATTGATTGGAAAACATGTTCATCCAAAACTCTGGTGCTGAATGCAATTTCATTACCCTGCGGAAAGGTTCTAGACAGCTGCCACAGAGAATTAGCCACAGCAAACATATTCAATCGCTCCAACAACAGAACCCTGCTTCTTCTCGAGAAACGAAAACGGGCACATCTTTTTCGTGCAGATTGGACTGAGGTTTCCTAGTCCTTTTATACAGAATTGTACACTCTGCAGTTCTGCGCAGTACATCTTTGAAAGAGCAACTTTATCGCCTTCGGCGAAGGATGTGGGCACCTGATTCCGCGATCAAATTGCAAGAAGTATGGGAAGGATGAACCCCAAATATTTCTCTCAACGAAAGAAGACACCAGATGCCATGCATTCTGCCCAACTTTGGGGTCTTGGATCGTTGCCATCTCTGGACATGTTTGGAGCTGCCACCTGGCCAGCCTTCCAATATCTTCACCGCTGCTCGCGCGATGATGCCACAGGATGTGAATCTTAGTGTTTCACTGCATTCATCGGGATGATCTGCAGGATGGGTTTGACTGAACAAATGGATAGACCCCAAAAAGAACATGGACCATCAGTATTTTCCGTATTCAAGCCTTATTAAATAGCCATCTCCTCGAGGTACAGCCCATATCTGGGCAACCCTATTTTGTGGAAAATGTTCTCTTTCCTCCATGATTGGCGACAAATTAGCCCATTTTCACCGACCATTCGTGAGTCGGGTGACCCAATGGTTGTCAGGCATCCTTTTTTGACCGCAGGAGCCCAACGTGCTGACTTCTGATAAATTGTTTATACAGTGTGGTGCTGATCAGATAGCTCAGTTGGTTTATTAACCGGTTGAGTGCTGGATTCATGGCAGATATCTCAAACTAGCTAACTGATGGCTTATATAAAACAACTCATCACTAGGGGGCACCACCTTGCAGATTACAATGCTTCTCATGTTTTTTTTTTCGTTTATGGCCCACAAAGCTTGGCGACCTACATCGACCTACAATCTTATTTGTGCTTGCCATCCATCCGATCTTATTGGAAACGCTCTATGGAACAAAAAATGATGACTCAAGTGAATGCACATGTTTCAAAACACAATCAAGATCTCAATGGGCATCCCTGCATCCCTTACAATCGGTGGGAAACTATGGGGATCATCCATAGTTTTGATGCTAAACTATAAAAGCCCTCATCAAGTTCAAACACTTACAGTAAGTTGCGGAATCATTTCGGAAATCTCTCCTGGCAACCCTATATCTTCATGAAATGGGTACGGGTACGGCATGTCACCCGGCACATCGCAAAATTGTGGAACTGCGGCTGAATCCATCATTTTATTGTAGGTTATTGTGGTAAGGCAGAACCAATGGCTGCTGCATCCCTGCATTTTAAGACGTGCCCATGTCATTCCAAACGAAACGTCACTAAAATGCAGCCAAATCAAAAAGGATACTGAAAATGGTGACTGACTGTCCCCATTTGAACATTTGAAAGGATATCATCCAGGAAAAACAACACAGTTTTGATCATCTCCCGTCCACTAAGCATAGGAGCTGATTCTCTCCGAAGCCGTGGCTGACTCCATGACCATCAGCAGTCTGCGCAGATAGTTCAGGTAACATTGAAAAATATTGAAACCAAAACGTATCTCGCTTTAAAGCATATTCTTGGAGTAACTAAGGGAAATCACCTTTGTGAACATAGCATACTAAAATACATCTGGAAACATCAAGATACTACATACATGCAGTGTTTGCAACGCCGAACTTTCCAATGCCCTGCATCTGCCCTCGCAGGAGTTGAACTGACTCCACTTGGAATTTGAATCCTGCGACCAATTCTTGTGGAAACGTAGCCAACTCACCACAACTAGACTAACAAAACCAGATTCTCAAATGCGGAGCACTGGACAATGCGAAATTGAGAACATTTCACCTTTCCAATTACGTAAGCCAATGCAAGTTTAGTACAGCGACAACTAAGCTGGTGAAATAAGAAACAAGTCCAGCTATCATTGTGTCATGGTCCATGTTTGCCCTGGAGTAAACACACAACCACGGGTTGGTGTATATGTGTATATATATATATATATAAATATACGTGTGCGTGTGTGTGTGTGTGCGTGTGTTTCTTTGGTTTTTCGATGTATTTTCTGTGCAACTATATATTTTGAAAATATATTATAGTATATCAGTATACTCATATATATATATTTGTATATATATACACGTATTATATATATATATTTAATTTAATATTCATAAGTATTCTGTATGAATAAATTCAACCACCGCCCCCCCAGTTTGATGGGGCCTGCTCATCTTTCGGTCCAGGTGCTTGATCTCTCTTTGAGTGGCGACCTGTCCCGTGGGAATCACCAACGGCAAAATCAATCTGGCTTCGAATGTCTACAAGCACAAATCAAGTGCCGTAAGAAATTGGAAACTCAATCATAAGGCACTGATTTACCAAATCAAACTTTGTTAGATCATCAAGAAATAGAATCATAAGGTTTGCTTCCAGGCATTGATGACCTAACTTTGTGTTCTATTCTAGACTCATTCTATAGATTCTATAGTGCTTCGTAAAAACGAGCGGTTGTGACAGGCAATGCCAGGGAGATGTGATTTTTTTGTTCCGACAAGCCACACAATTTTACCCAAACCCATAACTACTATTCAAATGCAAAGAATTTCACACGAAAAGCAAAGAATTTTGTTGACCTCATTCTGGCCCAGCTGGTTATTTTCACAAAGCATTTCCCAAAGTTCTCCATGTATTGGAAGGTTGCTAGGATTTGCCACCTACCTGGCCACATGACCAGGTTTTTGTAGGTTGATTGGGATATAATAATATATATGGGGATCATGTCGGCTGGAGATCCCTTGGCTTTTTTGAATCAACGTGACTAGTATATGACACAGGGGGTGCTGTACTTGGATTTTGTCTGAATTTCGAAAATCACACTTGACAGGCAGGGTGGTTGTTTTTTTTTCCAGCTGTCATCGATGGTTGGCTGGTAATACCGGTATCGGTATCCATGGAAACACCACGGAGTTTTGATGGAGTTCCCCCCCCTCAGTTATAAATTGATAAGCCAATGAAAACTATAGATGTATCACCTAAAAAACCACAGTATTGGACTCTTATAAGCCAACTTAGATATCTTGGGGGCACAACACACAGTAACTGTTTTGCGATGTGTTCATCGCACTTTTCCCAACTGGTGGTTCTGCCGGCAGCTCTACCACCTGCCGACCCTAGCGGCAAAGAACCTGCGCTGACTATAATTCAACCACACAGCAACTCCATATACTTCAGCATTGAGTATTCATAGACGATGGTTTTACATAACTCACACTCGAAAACCCAGAAGGGTGCGAACATGTGTTGGCAACCTGTACTTGCTTGTGACTGAGAGAAGGGGATAAAAGAATGCTTTTCATTGCCAAACCGGGTTTTGAGACCAGATCCCCACTTTTGAGCGGGGTCCGGTTTTCCACCGCAGCTACTCGGTGTTTTCTTGTGCTTCACCCTAAGCCAAGAGTTCCGGGAAGATGCAAGAAACTCTCTCAGATGCCAACGGAGAAGAGCACAGCTTTGTATATTGTAGCCCGAAGATGCCCAAAGTAGTTCCAAGAAGGCTACAGTAGTTAGGCAACTCGGGGGGAGAGAGAGAGAAAGAGAGAGAGAAGAGGAGGGACGAAGAGAGTAAGAGAAAAAAAACAAAAAATTAAATAGGAAAATGCTTAGAGCGATCCACACCTCCACACCGACTGACATTTGACATATATATATATACAGTGACTTTCTATCTGACGCACATTCTTACAGTCTATCTGACGTATACCCTGGTACTTTAAATTAATATCTGACAGAAACTCTGACCAATAATTTGAAACATATTCAGACATTCTATGAAACATTTTACCTGGCAGCCTATCTGACATCCTTTCTAGCGTTTATCTAGCATCCAATCTGACAGTGGTATATTCCGAATTGATCCGAATTGTCTTTCTGACATGTCTTCAAATATGTTAAAATCTGGCGTTTTAGATGGCATATTTTTCGGCTCTGGCCAGGGCGAGCTGGGCCTAAGCTGCCCCCATACTGTTCGGTTGCTGCCAAACCCACAGGGAAACTTCAAAAAAGGGAGCTGAAAGAGTCATTCAGACGATCAGCCTGTAAGATTCTGTAAAAAAATGTCGGACAGAATCTTAGCCCAGCCATCCAATCCTGCACTCATTCAGTCCGTCACGCACGCAATAAATCGATCAGGTGATTTCAGTTGGCAACCTTTACCAAAGTTTTTTCTTAGAGGCCGGACACTATATATAATATATGTATTGTCTTCTTTCTGTCACAAATTTCAGAGTTTCCGGAAACTTCACCTCTTGAATGGTTTTGGCAAAATCCGTAGCAAGAGGACCTAGCTTCTGCAAAATTTACTTTACTTCGTGTGATCCCCACCATGACATTTATCGATTTGTTACTGGCAAATCTTCTGGCATTCTATCTGGCATATCTTCTGGCATTCTACCTGGCGTATCTTCTGGCGTGTGTTCTGGCATATGTTCTGGCATTCTATCTGGCATTCTATCTGGCATTCTATCTGGCATATCTTCTGGCATATCTTCTGACATCCTATCTGGCATTCTATCTGGCAAATCTTCTGGCATTCTATCTGGCAAACATTCTGGCACTTTATCT